>Ga0157370_10000387_pt1 | contig 55237 bp, 47 predicted proteins | sample C35metaG_FD_113463 | JGI IMG/M metagenome (GOLD analysis project Ga0157370, IMG submission 113463) | Corn rhizosphere microbial communities from Kellogg Biological Station, Michigan, USA - C3-5 metaG | ecosystem: Host-associated > Plants > Roots > Rhizosphere > Soil | place: USA: Michigan...
CAAGGTGATGAAGATCGCCAAGGAGCCGATCAGCCTCGAAACGCCGATCGGCGACGAGGAGGATTCGCACCTGGGCGATTTCATCGAGGACAAGAATGCGGTGATCCCGGTCGATGCCGCGATCCAGGCCAACCTCAAGGAAACCGTCACGCGCGTGCTGGCGAGCCTGACCCCGCGCGAGGAGCGCGTGCTGCGCATGCGTTTCGGCATCGGCATGAACACGGATCATACGCTGGAGGAAGTGGGCCAGCAGTTCAGCGTCACGCGCGAACGTATCCGCCAGATCGAGGCGAAAGCGTTGCGGAAGCTCAAGCATCCGAGCCGCAGCCGCAAGATGCGCAGCTTCCTAGACCAGTAAGCAAACACGTCATGCCAGCGAAAGCTGGCATCTCAGGTGCGGGAGTGCCCACCTCATGAGACCCCAGCTTTCGCTGGGGTGACGAGAATATGAAGGCCGTCGGTCCCATGGATCGGCGGCCTTTTCTTCTTCGTCACCCCGGACTCGTTCCGCAGTCCACTGGGCCGGGGCGGATTCTCTGTGGATGGGTGGATGCCGGAACCCCGGCCTTCGCCGGGGCAGGCAAGCCCGGCATGACGGTTAGGCGGATAAAAGCCGCATAAAAGATTTTACAAAAATCCCGAATGGCAAACGACTTATAAACCGGATTTTTACGCCCTTGGGTTATCCCGATCCTTCAAGGGGGAAGTGTGCGCCATTTGGTGCAGCTTCGGGAGCCGATCATGTCGTTCGTCGCATTGCAGACCGCGCCCGCCGATTTCGGCGAGATGCTGGTTGCGCTTGCTGCCTCAGAAGGCAGCGCCAGCCACCCTTATACGATTTCCTATGAACTTAACGCCGACCCGCTTGCCACGCGCAACCTGGCGGACGTGCTGCACCTGCTCTCGATGCTGCACGGGCCCCAGCCCGGGGTGATCGAGCTGGGCGGCGAGCGCAACGTGCTGCCCGAGGCGGCCGACTGGTTCCGCCAGGCGGCGGTCGGCTTCGCCGCCGAGCGCCATTATCTGACCCAGCTGATCGTCGCCGCCGGCCCCGCACCGAGCACGCCAGGCGAGGCCGACACGTCGGCCGCGATCCTCGATCAGCGCCGCGCGATGGAGACGATCGTCTGTTCCGACCGCTTCGGCTGTGGAATCGGCGCGGTCGTGGCCCTGATCCTCGACTGGCAGGCGATTCGTTCGGTACTCGACACCGCCGCGACGCGGATCGGCATCCGCGTGCCGGTGAGCCAGCTTCCGAGCGAGGATGCGACCGCGGAGCTTCTCGCCCAGCTGCCGGTCCAGCCGCGGCTGGACCGCACATTGAGCTTTGGCGCGCGCCAGCTGCTGCTGCAGCATCGCGGGCTGTGGGACCTGCTCGAAGTGCGCAAGGACGCGCGCACCGAGCGCTGATCCGGTCGGCCAGCGCCGAGCCGCAGCATAATCTTTATGTGGTGCGCTTCGACATCGGTCGAAGCTTGGCCGCACCAGCCCGCACCCCCACCCGGCCTCCCGTAGAATAGCCTGACGGGGATGTCGGGTGCGGGTGCGGGCTGGTGCGGCTCTACGATGAACCTAACGCTCTCGTTTCAGCTCATCCTCGATGCGACGATCGGGGATGAGCCACACGAGCGATATGCCGATATAGAGCGCGGCGGCGATCCACGGCTGGAAGAAGGCCAGGACGATTCCGGCCACATAAGCGGCCAGGCTGATCTTTCCCTTCCTGTCCCCGCGAACCGCGCGCGCGACGGTCGAATCGCGGCCGTTGATCGCGATGATCCGCGCCTGCGTCCACATATAGCCGATCGCGGTCATGCCGAAGATCAAGCCATAAGCCGCCATGGGCAGAGCGGCGAAATTGCTCTCGTCGAGCCAGCGGATCGTCCACGGCGCCAGACTCATCCAGAAGAGCATGGAGAGGTTCGCCCAGAGCACGCTGCCGTCGATATGCCGGGTCGCCTGGAACAGATGGTGATGGTTGTTCCAGTAGATGCCGACATTCACGAAGCTGAGCGCATAAGCGAGCAGGATCGGCAACTCGCCCCGGAGCGATGCCAGATCGGCACGGTGCGGTACGGGCAATTCGAGGACGGTGATCGTGATGATGATCGCGATCACGCCGTCGGTGAAAGCCTGCACGCGTTCGGTTTTCATCCCGCCCCCTTTTCGTTCGGGACAGCCTGAAAGAAATGCGGCCCTTCGACAAGCTCAGGGCGAACGGGGTGGGGCGCGATTAGCCCCTCCCTACTCCGTCATTCCCGCCCTTCGACACCGCCTGCGGCGTCGCTTAGGATAAACTTCGGCGGAGCCGAAGGCGGGAATCCACTCTACGACTGGGCGTTGACCTCCCGGTGGATTCCCGCCTTCGCGGGAATGACGGGTATTTGGGCCTTCGGGTGGCGATCAATATAGGAGGTACGGTTTGCGCTCTTCCGCCCAAGCCACCTCATCAGGGCTGGCGACGGCATCGAGATCGGCTGGCATAGCGCCGGCATCGTCGACCCACTCGCGTAGCGCAGGGCCGCCGTTGATCACGTCGATCGGCAGCTTGCCGAAGGCATATTCGTACGGGAAATCGCGCCACAGATCATAATCGGGATAGAGCGCACGGATCGCCTTGAAGGCGAGCGCCTGGAGCCGCCAGGGGCGGAAGACGGCATGATCGTAGAAGCGCCCCTCGGCATGGATGTGCACGCCCGAGCAGAGCTGGTGGACATGCTTGTGGAAGGTCGGCTCGAAGGTGATTTCGCGAAGCGCGCAGCCGCCAAGCCAATCCGGCGCGATCCGGCGCATCTCGGCCAGCACATCGCGCGCGCCGATATTGGGCGCGCCGAACAATTCGAGCGGACGGGTGGTGCCGCGCCCTTCCGACAGTGTCGTGCCTTCGAGCATCACCGTGCCGGGATAAGCGCGCGCCATCCAGAGATTGGGCGCATTGGGGCTGGGATTGACCCACACCCGCTCTCCCAACGGCCAGCCGAAACCGGGCGCGGCATCCGGATCATAGCCATGCATCTCGATCACGCGGTAGGCGACGTCGAGCTTCCATTTGTCGACGAACCAATGACCAAGCTCGCCCAAGGTCATGCCGTGGCGCATCGGCATCGGGCCCGCGCCGACGAAGCTTTCCCAACCTGCGACGAGCGTGGTGCCCTCGGCCGGGCGGCCCGCCGGATTGGGGCGATCGAGCACCCACACTTCCTTGCCATGCTGGGCCGAGGCCTCGAGCACGTAGAGCAAGGTCGTGATGAAGGTGTAGATACGGCAGCCCAGATCCTGGAGATCGACCAGCAGCAGATCGAACGTGCCCATCGACTGGCCGGTCGGGCGGCGCACCTCGCCATAAAGGCTGAAGACGGGCACGCCGTGCACGGGATCGGTGAAATCGGGCGATTCCACCATATTGTCCTGCTTGTCGCCGCGCAGGCCGTGCTGGGGGCCGAACGCCGCGGTGACGTTGACGCCGGCGGCGACGAGCGCGTCGAGCGAATGGGTCAGGTCCGCGGTGACCGAGGCCGGATGCGCGAGCAACGCGACGCGGCGCCCCTTGAGTTGGGCGAGGAGAGACGGGTCGGCGAGCAGTCGATCGATACCGAAGAGCATAAGCTAATCTGCTGGCGGGAGTTGGGCGGCGAAGCAAGCCGCATCGTGGAAATCGGGCTCGCCCGGCAGGTGCGCCAGCGCCCAGAAGGAACGGTTGCCGTTCGTATCCTCGATGATCGCGGACAGGCCGAGCGGGCCGGTTACGCCTGACGGCAGAGCGACGATCGCGACGAGCTTGCCCGCTTCCCCGTCCCGATTCCAGGCGATCGTCGGCGCAGCGGTTTCCGCGTCGCGCATGCCCGCGCGGTGGCCGGCGAAGCGATAGGCCGCCCAATGCGAGGAGGGTGCGAAGTTGAACTCGTAATAGCCCTGGCCTGCAGCGAAGAAGGCTTCGAAGCAGCTATGCTGCCAGAGATTGTCCGCGCGCGCCGCCGGCTGGGGTTTGGGAATCGCCACGCGATTGAGATCGCCGCCGATGCGATAGGTGAGACGCAGGCTGTCCGTGCCCATGCGCTCCGCCTCGACCGCGATCCGGTCGACCGGTGATGGGTGTTCGGGATGGGGACGCAGGAAAAATATCGGCACGCCTGTCGCCCCTCGCATCTGCACAAGACTATGCTAAGCGCCACCGCGTCATGATGGAACACAAGTCCGAGCTGCTGCGCGCGCTTTCGTCGCGCGGTTATATCCACCAGGTCACCGATGCGGCGGCGCTCGACGCGCTGGCGGTGAAACAGGTGGTGCCCGCTTATGTCGGCTTCGACGCGACGGCGCCCTCGCTCCATATCGGCAATCTGGTCTCGATCATGATGCTCCGCCGGCTGCAGCAGGCCGGGCACAAGCCGATCGTGCTGATGGGCGGCGGGACGACCAAGGTCGGCGATCCCTCCGGCAAGGATGAAAGCCGCAAGCTGCTCACCGACGAGATCATCGCATCCAATATCGCGTCGATCCGGCGCGCGTTCGAGCGTTTCCTGACCTTCGGGGACGGGCCGACCGACGCGGTGATGGTCAACAATGCCGACTGGCTCGACCAGCTCGCCTACATTCCGTTCCTGCGCGATATCGGCCGGCACTTCACGATCAACCGCATGCTGACGTTCGACAGCGTCAAGCTGCGGCTCGATCGCGAGCAGCCGCTGACCTTCCTCGAATTCAACTACATGATCCTCCAGGGCTACGACTTCCTGGAACTGTCGCGCCGCGCGGACTGCCGGCTGCAGATGGGCGGATCGGACCAGTGGGGCAATATCGTCAACGGCGTCGAGCTTTCGCGCCGCGTCGACGGGACCGAGGTATTCGGCCTCACCACGCCGCTGATCACCACCGCCGATGGTGCGAAGATGGGCAAGACCGCGAATGGTGCGATCTGGCTCAACGAGGAACAGCTTTCCGCCTACGATTATTGGCAATTCTGGCGGAACACGCATGACGCCGATGTCGGCCGCTTCCTGCGCCTGTTCACCGATCTGCCGCTGGACCGGATCGCGGAGCTCGAAGCGCTGCAGGGTGCGGAGATCAACCAGGCGAAGGTGGTGCTGGCGACCGAAGCGACCAGGCTTTGCCGCGGCGCGGAGGCGGCAGTCCAGGCGCAGGTGACCGCGCAGGAAGTGTTCGAACAGGGCCGCGCGGGCGAAGGCCTGCCGCGTCTGAACGTGACCGACGGCCGGATCGGGATTGTCGCGGCTTTGACCGTGCTGGGCTTCTGCGCCTCCAACGGCGAGGCGCGGCGCAAGATCGCGGAAGGCGCGGTGCGGCTCAACGATTTGGCCGTGAAGGACGAGCGCTACGAGATCGAGATCGAACCCGGCGCGAGCGTGAAGATCAGCCTGGGCAAGAAGCGCCACGGATTGCTGGAACGGGCATAGTCCCCGTCGTGCCAGCGGAAGCTGGTATCCATCTCCCCACCGTTCCGCCTATCCTCCAGTGCAGGAGATGGACCCCAGCTTTCGCTGGGGTGACGTGGAATATGGATCAGCCGTCCGGACTATCGGCTGTGAATGCCGAGCAGCAGGGTTTTGTGACCGGTTTGAACTCCATCAGCTCGGCGCGCGTGCCGTCGGGGTCGTAGAGATTGGCCTGCCATTTGCCGTCGAGACCCATAGTCGGGCCGTCATGGCGGGGGCTCAGGCGGTTGCCGCCGATCAGGATGGTGACCGCGGCCTCCATATTGCGCACGCCGAGCGAGAAATGGTTGAGGACGCCGAGCTCGCGCGCGTCGACCTTGGCGAGCGGCGTGGTCGAGCCGGGGCCAACCATCATATATTCGAGCCAGTCGTGGCCGTCGGGCACCTGCTGCGAGATCCAGTCGGTCGACTGGGCGTTCATCGCCCCGTGCCAGTAGGGCCGGAAGCCGAGCAGATCGCGATAGAAAGCATCCTCGGCGGCGCGGTTGCGGACCATATAGCCGATATGGATGATGCGCCCGCTGATCGCGCCAGGTGCGGGCGTGGCGTCGCTGGTCGCGGGCTGGACGAACTGGACTTCATTGCCTTCGGGATCCTGCGTCGAGAACCAGGTCGCACCGTCGGCCGCATGCTGCAGCGCCGAGACACCAGGATATTTGTGCGCAATCAGATAGGCACGCAGCCCGGCCGCATCCTTCGTGTTCCAGCCGACATGCGCCATCCGGCTGAAGCCCGGATTGGGTCCGAGCGGCAGCACTTCGATGAATTGCTGCGGGCTGAAATAATAGCGCACGCCGTGCGCATCCTCGGGATCGGGCGCCTTCTTCGCGCCGAGGATGCGGACATAATAATCCTCCGACGCGGCCGCGTCGGCGGTGTAGACTGCGAGGTGCGAAATGCCCGTGATCGCCGGCCGTTCAGGCTCGGCTGCCCAAAGCGCTGGTCCAAGTAAAGCCGCCGCAAGCACGCCCGCGAATATCCGCATCGCCCCTCTCCTTTTGTCTTCCGCGAGGTCTGCGCGTTCGCGGCCCGAAAGTCAGCCTAGCCGAAGGTCGGCACTCAGCGGGCGATTTCGAGCGCGTGGGCCGCCCTGCCGCCGGGCGTTAGCGTGCCGAGCCCCGGATTCAGCCGGATCAGGTTGATGATGTAGGAGCGCGGGCGGGTCATCAATTTGCGCCGGCTGTCGTCGACCTTCATCCCGAGCGCGCGTGCGACATCGCCGACGAAATAGACGCAATTGGCGTGGTGCAGATCGTAGGAGGGCTGCGGCAGATCGCGCCATTTCTGCACGATCGCGAGCACTTGATCATATTGCTCGTCGCTCAGGATGAGCGAAAAATGGCTGTCGCTGCGGCTGACATAGGTGGGGTTGGCCGCGAGTATCTCGCCCGCGACATGACCGAGCAGCACCGCGGGCGTCACCGTCTTGGCGGTGAAGCCGTAATTGGTATCGAGCTGCTTGTCGGGCGCGGCGTCGGTCGCGCCGGTGACGCGCACAAAGGCATGCGGGAATTCGACGCCCAGCTCGCGCGAATAGAAAGTGATGGTGACCTTGGCCGGCGCCGCGACGGGCCACAGCAGCAAGCCGATCAGAACCAGGATTTTTCCCCGCATGGATATCACATATCCCTCAGTCGAATTGAAAACCGTTCGTATCGAGCGAAGTCGAGATACATTTTCGAGCGCAGCGAGAATGCCTCGGCTGCGCTCGGCAATGCCCCTCGACTTCGCTCGGGGCGAACGGCGTGGACGACACAAATCACCCCGATCGGATCAGGTTCACGGCGGCGTCGCGTTCGAACAGATAGAGGGCGGTGCGTGCCGCCTGGCCGCGCGGGCCTTGTAGGCCGCCGTCGCGATCGACCAGCAGGCGCGCATCCTGGGTGGCGGTTTCGATCAGTTCCGCAACCTGTTCCGGCGCGGCGAGGCGGAAGCCTGCTTCGCCCGATTGACGCGTGCCCAAAATCTCGCCCGCGCCGCGCAGACGCAGATCTTCCTCCGCGATGCGGAAGCCGTCGTTGGTGTCGCGGAGCAGTGCAAGGCGGGCCCGCGCGGTCTCGCTCATCGGGCCGGCAGTGCGCAGTAGCAGGCAGATCGACCGCCCCTCGCCGCGTCCGACGCGCCCGCGCAACTGGTGGAGTTGGGCGAGGCCGAAGCGGTCGGCATGTTCGACCACCATCAGGGTCGCGTTGGGCACGTCGACGCCGACCTCGATCACGGTGGTCGCGACCAGGAGGCCGAGCTCGCCGCGCTGGAAGGCGGCCATGACAGCGTCCTTTTCGGGCCCCTTCATCCGGCCATGGACCAATCCAACCTTGTCGCCGAGCCGCATCCGCAGCGCGGCGGCGCGATCCTCGGCGGCGGCGAGGTCGCTGGTCTCGCTTTCCTCGACCAAGGGGCAGACCCAATAAGCTTGGCTGCCGGTGGCGAGATGGCGCTGGAGGCCGTCGACCACTTCGATCAGGCGATCGTCGGAGATGACGCGCGTCTCGATCGGCTGGCGGCCGGGAGGCATCTCATCCAGCCGGCTCGAATCCATCTCGCCATATTGGGCGAGCGTGAGCGTGCGCGGGATCGGGGTGGCCGTCATCGCCAACAGGTGGGGCGGCTTCTCGGCCTTCTGGGTGAGCAGCATCCGCTGGGCGACGCCGAAGCGATGCTGTTCGTCCACCACCGCGAGGCCGAGGCGCTTGTAGGTCACCGCTTCCTGGAAGATGGCGTGGGTGCCGACGAGGATGTCGATCGATCCATCGGCGAGGCCCATCAGGGTCGCTTCGCGCGCGCGGCCTTTGTCGCGACCGGTGAGGATGGCGATGTTGACCGGCACGCCGGCAAGCAACCGTGAGAGGTTCTCGAAATGCTGGCGGGCGAGGATTTCGGTCGGCGCGAGCAAGGCGCCCTGCGCGCCGGCCTCGACAGCAATCAGCAGCGCCATCAGAGCGACCAGCGTCTTGCCGGCGCCGACATCGCCCTGGAGGAGACGCAGCATCGGCGCGGATTGGGCCATGTCGCCTTCGATCTCGCCGACGGTGCGCGTCTGCGCGCCGGTGGGCGTGTAGGGCAGTTTGAGTGCGTCGCGCAGGCGACCGTCGCCCTGAAGCGGCGTGCCCTTGCGGCCGCGCGAGGAAGCGCGGACCAGCATCAGCGCAAGCTGGTTAGCGAAGACCTCGTCATAGGCCAGCCGCTCGCGCGCCTTCGCGTCGGACGGGTCGGCATGGATCCGGATCAGCGCCTCGCGCCAGCTTGGCCAGCTTTGCTTGGCGAGCAGGCTCGGTTCGATCCATTCGGGCAGATCGGGCATTCGTGCGATCGCCTGCGCGACCAGAGCGGCGAGCCTTTTGTTGGTGAGGCCTTCGGACAAGGCATAGACCGCCTCGCGCGGCGGCAGGGCCTTGGCCTCTTCCGGAGTCATCACCTCGGGATGCACGATCTGCAGCCATTGATCGTAGCGATCGAGCTTGCCCGATACCGCCTTTGCCTCGCCCAAGGGCAATTGCTTCTTGGCCCAGCCCGACGAGCCGCCGAAGAAGACCAGGCTGATCGCATTGCCCGCTGCGTCGAACGCCACCACTTTGGCCGGCGCGCGCGCGCTGCCCGACATGCGGTAATCGGTGGGCGTCACGGTGACGGTGACGATCTGGCCGACATCCGCCTCGTCGAGCTCGGTCACCGCCTTGCGGTCGATGAAGCCGGTGGGGAGATGGAACAACAGGTCGATCGCGCGCGAAAGGCCGAGCCGCGACAGGGGCTTGGCCATTTGCGGGCCCACCCCTTTCAGCGCCTCCACTTCGGCGAACAGCGGATTGAGAATATCGGGCCGCATCATTAGATGCGTAGCCGACCGTTGCGCCAACTCAAACCGTCACCCTGAACTTGTTTCAGGGTCCACTCCGCCCCACGCACGGACAGTGCGGATGCATGGTGGATGCTGAAACAAGTTCAGCATGACGGATGGCATGATGGATTGGACCCTAATCAAGCCGACGGTTTTCCACCGCCGGCTATTGCCCGTTGGAGCCTTATGGACCGCGACATCCGCCTCAAGCGCCTGCGCTTTCGCGCCTGGCATCGCGGCACCAAGGAGGCCGATCTGCTGATCGGCGGCTTCTTCGATACTTTCTCCGCCGATTGGAGCGACAATCAGATCGACTGGTTCGAGGCTTTGATGGAGGAGGAGGATGTCGAGATCATGGGCTGGGCGATCGGAACGATCCCCATCCCCGGGCGCTGGCAGGGCCCGATGATGGAGCGGATGCGCGTGCTCGACTATATTCCGGTGGAGAAGTGATGCGGCGTGACCTGTCCCCCTCCCGCTTGCGGGAGGGGTTAGGGGTGGGCCGTCCCACCCTCCAAATTTCTGCGCCGTGCCGGTTTGCCCACCCCCGACCCCTCCCGCAAGCGGGAGGGGAGATCTGATGGCCGACCTTCAGAAAATCCTGCGCGCGGGCGAAGCGCTGACGCTGGCGGGTGCGCCGGCGGGGTTCCTGCCCTGGCTGCTGGCGGACCTGGCGCGCGCGGCCAAAGGTCGTGCGGTGTTCGTTGCGCCCGACGAGAGCGCGATGCGCGGTGTGGCCGACAATGCGCGCTATTTTGCGCCGGAGCTGGAGGTGCTGACCTTCCCCGCCTGGGATTGCCTGCCTTACGATCGCGCCTCGCCCTCGCTCCGCGCGACGTCGGAGCGGCTGGCGGCGCTGCATGCGCTCCAGCGCAAGAAGGACAAGCCGCAGCTATTCGTCACGACGGTCAACGCGATCACGCAGCGCACGCTGACGCCGTTCCGGATTCGCCAATTGTCGGCCAGCCTCGCGCCGGGCGAGCGGATCGATCGCGACGCGCTTGCCGAATTGCTCCAGGCCAACGGCTATGTCCGGGCGGACACGGTGCACGAAGCGGGCGAATATGCGGTGCGCGGCGGGCTGGTGGACCTGTTTCCCGCGGGCGAGCCGCTCGCCTTGCGGCTCGATTTCTTCGGCGACGAGATCGAGACGGTCCGCCAATTCTCACCCGAGGACCAGCGCACCACCGCCAATATCGACGGCTTCACGCTTTTGCCTGCGTCCGAAGCGTTGCTCGACGCCGAGGGAATCAAACGCTTCCGTAGCCGCTATCGCGAGAGGTTCGGCGCGACCGCGACCGGCGATCCGCTTTATCAGGCGTTGTCCGAAGGGCGCCGGCTGGCGGGGATGGAACATTGGTTGCCGCTGCTGGAAGAGCGGCTGTCGACATTGTTCGATCATCTTTCCGACGACGACCTGATCATCCGCGACAGCGGCGCGGATGGCGCGGCGGATGCGCGGTTCGAATCGATCAGCGACTATTACGAGAACCGCCAGCGCGCGAAGACGAGCGACCCGGGCAGCTATCGCCCACTCGAACCCGACACGCTCTATCTTCCGGCCAAGGAATGGCGCGAGGCGATCAAGGATCGGCCGATCCACCTGACCACGCCTTATCACGAGCCCGAAAGCGAGCGGGTGATCGATTTCGGCGTCGACGGCCCGCGCGATTTCACGCCCGAGCGCACGCAGAATGCCAATGTCTATGAGGCGGTGGTCGCGCACATCCGCGACCTTGCCCGCGCGAAGAAGAAGGTCGTGCTGGCGAGCTATTCGGGCGGTGCGCGCGAGCGGCTGAAGGGGCTGCTCAACGACCACGGCCTCGACGGCGCGATGCTGGCGGACGACTGGCAGGATGCGCTGGGTGCGGCCTTCCGGCCCGGCACGACCGCGGTGACCGTACTGCCGCTCGACCATGGCTTCACCACGCCCGAAGTGGCCCTGCTGACCGAGCAGGACATGCTCGGCGACCGGCTTATCCGACGTCAGAAGAGGCGGAAATCGGCCGATGCGTTCCTGGCGGAACTGGCGACGCTCTCACCGGGCGACCTGGTGGTCCATGCCGATCATGGCATCGGGCGCTATGAAGGCCTGACCCAGATTCCGGTGTCCAAGGTGCCGCACGATTGCGTGGCCCTGTCTTATGCCGGCGGCGATAAGCTCTACGTTCCGGTCGAGAATCTCGAGGTCCTGAGCCGCTACGGCAGCGAGGAAGGCGCGAGCCTCGACAAATTGGGTGGGGTCGCCTGGCAGACGCGCAAGGCGCGAATGAAGGAGCGGATCCGCGAGATTGCGGGCGAGCTGATTGCGACCGCGGCCTTGCGTGCGCTCCGCGCTGCCGAGGTGGCGCAGACGGATTCGGCCTATGCCGCCTTCGCCGACCGCTTCCCTTATGAAGAGACGGACGACCAGGACCGTGCGATCGACGATGCGCTCAACGACCTTGCCGCGGGCAAGCCGATGGACCGGTTGATCGTGGGCGACGTCGGCTTCGGCAAGACCGAGGTGGCGCTGCGCGCCGCCTTCGTCGCGGCGATGGCGGGGATGCAGGTGGCTCTGGTCTGCCCGACGACTTTGCTCGCACGGCAGCATTACACCAATTTCGTCGAGCGGATGCGCGGCTTCCCGATCGAGGTGGGCCGACTATCCCGTTTGGTTCCTGCAGCTGAGGCAAAACGAACCAAAGAGGGATTGGAAGCGGGCACGATCGATTTCGTGATCGGCACGCATGCGGTGCTGGCCAAGGGCGTCGAGTTCAAGCGGCTCGGGCTGGTCATCGTCGACGAGGAGCAGCGTTTCGGCGTGACGCACAAGGAGCGGCTGAAGGCGATGAAGGCGGACGTGCATGTCCTGACCCTCACCGCCACGCCGATCCCGCGCACGCTGCAGATGGCGATGTCGGGCCTGCGCGAATTGTCGGTGATCCAGACCCCGCCGGTCGATCGCCTGGCGGTCAGGACCTATGTCGCGCCGTGGGATCCGGTGGTGATCCGCGAGGCGTTGCTGCGCGAGCATTATCGCGGCGGGCAGAGCTTCTTCGTCGCGCCGCGGATCAAGGACCTGCCCGACATCGAGGAGTTCCTGCGCAAGGAAGTGCCCGAGGTGCGCTACGTCGTCGCGCACGGCCAGATGAGCGCGACCGAGGTCGAGGAACGCATGTCCGCCTTCTATGACAAAAAGTTCGACGTGCTGCTTTCGACCACGATCGTCGAGAGCGGGCTCGACATTCCCAGCGCGAACACGTTGGTCGTCCATCGCGCCGACCGCTTCGGGCTGGCCCAGCTTTACCAGCTGCGCGGCCGCGTCGGGCGTGCCAAGACGCGCGCTTACGCCTACCTCACCACGCCGCCCAACCGCATCGTCACCGAGACAGCGGAGAAGCGCCTGCACATCCTGCAGAATCTCGACACGTTGGGCGCGGGCTTCCAGCTCGCGAGCCACGATCTCGACATTCGCGGGGCGGGCAATCTGCTCGGCGACGAGCAATCGGGCCATATCAAGGAGGTCGGGTTCGAACTCTATCAGTCGATGCTTGAGGACGCGATCCTGGAGGCCAAGGCGGGCGGGCTGGCCGAGGCCGCGCGCAGCCGCGAATTCTCGCCCCAGATCAGTGTCGACGCGCCGATCATGATCCCCGACGATTATGTCCCCGATCTCGACCTGCGCATGGGCCTTTATCGGCGCATGAACGAGCTGGAGAACAAGGCCGAGATCGAGGCCTTCGCCGCCGAGATGATCGACCGGTTCGGCCCGCTGCCGCAGCCGACCGCCAACCTGCTGTCGATCATCGAGACCAAACTGAACGCCAAGAAGGCGTGCATCGCCAAGCTCGACGTTGGGCCCAAGGGCGCGCTCGTCACCTTCTTCGAGGATCAGTTCCCCGATCTGCAGGGGCTGCTGGGCTATGTCGACCGGCTCAGGGGCACGGCCAAGCTGCGCCCGGACAGCAAGCTGGTCATTAGCCGCGCCTGGCCCGATGCCGCGGCACAGCTCAACGGCGCCTTGCAGCTGTCAAAAGGATTGGCGAAGATACTCGCGTGAAGCGGCTATCGGTCCTGGCAATGACGGTGTCGCTCCTGGGCGCGCCGATCGCTGCCGCGCCGATGCACTGGCCGGACCTGCTCAACCGGCCGCAGCCCAAGCCCGATGCGAGCATCGCCTATGGCGCGGATCCGTTGCAGCATGTCGATCTGTGGCTGCCGAAGAAAGCGGGGGCGCATCCGGTGGTGCTGATGGTGCATGGCGGCTGCTGGCAGACCGAGATCGCCAAGGCCGACATCATGAACTGGATCGCGGACGATCTGCGCAAGCGCGGCATCGCGGTCTGGAACGTCGAATATCGCGGGATCGACCGGCCGGGCGGCGGCTATCCCGGCACCTTCCTGGACGTGGCGCGCGCGGCGGATCTGCTGGAGATCGAAGCGCGCAAATATCACCTGCGCGCGGACCGGATCGTGGCGGTGGGCCATTCAGCGGGCGGGCATCTCGTCCTGTGGCTGGCGGCGCGCGGCAGCCTGACCAAGGCCAGCCCGCTGTTCATGCCGCATCCGCTGAAGCTGAGCGCGGCGGTCAGCCTGGGCGGCCTGCCCGATCTGGAGGCGGATACCGTGCCCCCTGCCGACACTTGCGACAATGCGCCGATAGCGGGACTGGTCGGCAAGCCTTCCGCAAGCCATCCCGATGTCTATGCGGATACGTCGCCGGCGGTGTTGCCCGACCCGGCCATTCCGGTGGCGCAGGTCAATGCTACGCTCGACCGCATTGCGCCGCCGATCGTGGCCGTCAACTATGCGAAGAAGCGCAAGGCGCACCGCGTGACGATCGCGGACGAGGGCCATGTAGAGCTGATCACGCCCGGGACCAAGAGCTGGGCCGCCACGGTGCGGCTGATCGAAGAGGCGCTTCGCTGAATCGATACGTCATGCTGAACTTGTTTCAGCATCCATCGGGAGGCAGCCGCCTCGCCGCGGAATGGACCCTGAAACAAGTTCAGGGTGACGGTGGGATATGAGGCTAAGCCTTCGTGCCGCCGTGGATGGCGCGCATCACGTAATAGAGAATTACCCCGCAGACCAGCAGCGCCACCAGCGCGATCTGCTCGGCGGGTTTGGCGAGACCGACCAGACCGACCATGCTGAGGATCGCCAGGACCGAAATGACAGGCAGGCCGGGAATGATGAGCGGCTGTCCCAGGATCGCGATCTTGTCGCGCCGCAGCTTCACCGCCGCCGCGCAGACCGACATGTAGAGCGGGGCGATCGCGAGCGTGGAGAGGATCGCCAATTTCTCGAACGTACCGGTCAGCGCCAGCGCCAGCGCCAGGAAGAAGTGGGTCAGGATCGCGACATAAGGCGTGCGCCAACGGGGATGGACCTTGCCGAGCAGCGAGGGCAGCAGCCCGTCACGGCCGAAGGCGAACAAAACGCGCGGCGCGCCCAACAGATCGCTGCCCAGCCAGATCAGCATCGACCCGAACGCGCCCGCCAGCAGAGGTGCACGCCAGCGCGGATCGATCGTGCCGAGCGCGTCGGCGAGCGGCGCCTTCGATCCGACCAGGCCGGCGCCCAGCAGCCGATCCGACACGATCTGCACCGCGATGTAGAGCAAACCGATCGAGATCATCGCCAGCAGCAAGGCACGCGGTACGGTCCGCGCGGGATCGCGCACCTCGCCCGAGGCGGCGAGCGGCGTCTCCATGCCGGTCAGTGCGAAGATGCCGAGGATCGCGGCGGCGCCGAACCCTTCGGTCGGCGGGTTGCTGATCGGCGCGGCGACGGGATGTCCCATCAGCAAGGCCCCGCCGCCTACGATCAGGAACAGGAAGAGCGGCAGCAATTTGATCATGGTCGCGAGACCCAGCACCTTGGCGGCGATATCCACCCCGATGATGTTGATGAAGGTCATCAGCCCCAGCACCATGGCGACGACCGCATAATGCGGCATCGGCGCGGCCATGGCCGGGAAAGCCGACCCGACCGTGTCTGCCAGCGCCACCGCGATGCCCCCGCAGGCGAGCACGCTCGAAAACCAGACGAGCAGGCCGGCGACGAAGCCCGGCATCGGCCCGAACGCGGCTTCGACATAGCCATAAGGCCCGCCGCTGGTAGGCACGCGGCTGCCGGCTTCGGAGAAGCAGAGCACGATCGCGGCCATCGCGATCAGGCAGGCAAGATAAGCGTAAGGCGCGATCGTGCCCGCCGCGGTCGCCATCACGGCAGGCAGGCGATAGACGCCCGACCCCACCACTTCGTTGGTGATCGCCGCGGCGAAGGTGAACACGCCCATCGCGCGCAACAGGCCGTGATCGCGGCTTTGCTCCTCGCTCGCGATCTCCGCCCTGCTCGCCATATGCGTCCTTTCGCCGAAAGCCGAAGCTTGCCCGAGCGATCGGGAAGCCGCAACAAGCCATTATGATCACGCGTGACGAGGTGCGGCGCTGGGATGCGGCCGATCCGCTGGCGCCCTTCCGCGCGCGCTTCGCCTTGCCCGAGGGCATCATCTATCTCGACGGCAACTCGCTTGGCGCCCTGCCCCGGCAGACCGCAGTGCGTTTGAAAACGGTAATCGAGCAGGAATGGGGCGAAGGCCTGATCCGCAGCTGGAACGATCGCGATTGGGTTTCGGCGCCGCAGCGCGTCGGTGCCAAGATCGCGCGGCTGATCGGCGCGGACGAGGATGAAGTTGTGGTCGCCGACTCGACCTCAGTCTGCCTGTTCAAAGTGCTGATGGCGGCGGGCGAAGCGCGCGGCGGTGCGATCCTGGCCGAGAGCGACAATTTTCCGACCGACGCGCATGTCGCGGCGCGCGTCGCCGGATTGCTGGGCCGGGACTATCGCCCGACGCCACGGGAAGGGGTCGCGGATGCGCTGGGAGGCGATGTCGCCGCCGCGGTGCTGACCCATGTCGATTATCGCACGGCACGCCGCCACGACATGGCCGCACTCAGTGCGAAAGGCGTGCCGATCGTCTGGGATTTGAGCCACAGCGTCGGCGCGGTCCCGCTCGACCTCAAGCGCGACGGCGCGCAATTAGCGATCGGCTGCGGCTATAAATTCCTGAACGGCGGGCCTGGCGCGCCCGCTTTCCTCTATGTCGCGCGCAATCTTCAGACACGGCTCGCCTCGCCGATCGCGGGCTGGTGGGGCCACAGGACGCCATTCGCTTTCTCCTGCGATTTCGAACCTGGACCCGGCATCGACCGCTTCCTGAGCGGTACGCCCGCCATGCTCGGCCTGCTCGCGCTGGAGAGTGGCGTCGACCTCATGCTGGAAAGCGATGCAGAGACGCGCTGGGACAAGTCCGTCCGCCTGCACGATCTGTTCGCCGCGCGCGTTGCCGCATTGTGCCCGGACCTGGAACGGGTCACGCCCGACGACCCGGCCGAGCGCGGCAGCCATATCGCCTTCCGTCACCCCAATGCCCTCGGAATCGTCCGCGCGCTGATCGAACGCAACGTGATCGGCGATTTCCGCACGCCCGATATCGCGCGGTTCGGCCTGACCCCGCTCACACTGCGTTATCAGGACGTGTGGGAGGCAACCGAGATCATTGCCGAGACCATGGCAAAGGGCGCATGGCGCGATTCCCGCTTCCTGTCGGGCGGGGTCGTCACATGACGCTTATTGCATCGCCCCACCCCGCCGTGGCAGGGAAGCGCGCGACAGGGGAGAGGTTGCGTTATGGAAACTGTGTACGATTGGGTGACGGTGGCGATTTTCGCCGGGCTCATCGTTCTTTTCCTGCAGCGCTCTTCGGGCGCGGGCGAGCCGCAGGATTCGATCTGGCAATATCTGATCGCTTCGGTCGGCTGCGCGGTGACGAACTATCTGGGCAACCAGGCGGTCAAGCATGAGGGCGGGGTCGATTACCTCAATCACGGCCTTGCGATCGTCGTGCTGGTGGGCACGCTCGCTTATATCTGGATCGTGCTGAAGCCGTTTTCGGGATTCGGGAAGAAATAGGCTCCCGCCGCTACCGAGCGGTTTCAAACCGCTCGGCCTTAGTGTTCCCATTTTGTTCTTGCTTATCCGTAACGATCTGCCAGCATAGCCGGCGGAGAGAGCGGAGAATCGGTCATGGGCTTATCCCATTCGTGGATCGCAGTGCGGGGCTTGACGCGCGAGCAGACGTTGGAAGCGCTTGGGATGGACGTTTCGGACGCCCAGACCAATCTTCTGGAGGGCGTGTCGCTGCTCGAATGGCGGGACGATTGGCTGGTCATTGTCAGTGACGATTATCGGAATGCGCTTCAAGGAGAGTTGGCTGAGCTCGGGCAGCTAGGCACGAGCGCGGTCGCGTACGGTGCGAGCGAGGAAGCCCTATATTGGGGTGCGTGCGGATACGAAGACGGATCGGATGTCTGGAGCATCACGGTCAATCCCGCCAAGCAGGTATTTCGGGTCATCGGATATCCGCCCGAACAACTTGATCCCCTTCTCGGCCAGGCGAAGGCCGCACAGGCTGAAGGAACAGATCTGTTCACCGCCATTCCTGCCGTGCTTGCGGAATCGATCTGCGGATTCGCCCTTGAAGGGGACCTGAGTGCTGTCCGGCATGTCAGCCTGAAATCCACGGGCCGCCCGCGCCAGAAGCCGGCCGCCAGCCCTAGGAAGCCCGGATTGCTCGCCCGCATTTTTGGCCGCCGCTGAGCCGGTTTCGTCTTTTCGATTTGGAGTGGTTGCCGTGAGTCATTCGACGGACATCAACCACATACTGATCTGGATAGCGGTGAAGAACCTCTCGCCGGATGAGGCACTTGCGACGCTTGGCTTGGAACTCTCGGATGATAGCGAGGCGCGTGATGTCGCGGGTTGGCCCAATTTTCTGGAGCGCGATGATTATCATGACAGGATGTTCATGGGGCGGCTGTCAGGAAATTGGCTCCTGCTCTTCGGCAATCTCGACGAGGAAGAGAAGGATGCGCTTGCCGAGCTCGCGCAGTTTGGACCGGCCTTCCTGGGTAATATATCCCGGATAGGCTGCTTCGCCGAAGGGCATTGGTACGTCGATGGCGAGGAAACCTGGAGCGTCGAATACGATTATGAGAGCCGTGAGCCGGCCGATGCGGTGCAGGTGAACGGGCAGCTTCCGCGGGAGATAGCCGCCATCGTCGATCAGGTCCGGACAGCCGAGGCCGAGGGTCGGGGCAGCGACATCGGGATCGACCTGTTTTTCGAGATTCCGGGCAGGATATCGAAAGCCCTGTGCGGTTTCAGCCCCCACGAAGACCCACCCGCCGGATTCCATTGGTCGATGCTTCAGCGGATCGGGGGCGAGCCTGAGCCCAAGCCGAAACCGAAGGGCTTTCTCGCGCGGTTATTCGGCCGGCGTTGAGCGAAAGCTGACGACCATCCGTTCGCCCTGAGCTAGTCGAAGGGCTGCCTTTCTTCATCTCTCGGAGAAGAAGACAGTGCTTCGACAAGCTCAGCACGAACGGGTTTGGGTCGACGGTTCGCTTAAAGCTGCCCGTGGCAGTGCTTGTACTTGCGGCCCGAGCCGCAGGGGCAAGGCGCGTTGCGGCTGATGCGGTTTTCCCATTCGGCGGGATCGCCCAGCACGGGCATGTCGGGCTGCGCCATCTGCAGCGGCGCCATGCGCGTGGTGACCAGGCCCAGCGAGGCCGCGTCGCGGTCCGCGCTGTCATCGGCGCCGGTCAGCGGATCGATATGCGTGGTGGTGAAGATGTCGGGCATCTTCGGCATTTCGGGCGGCGGCGCGAAGTTGAAGCGGATGTTGGAGAGCGTGCGCGTCACGTCTTCGCGGATGATGCCGAGCATGCGCTCGAACATCGCGAAGGCTTCCTGCTTATATTCGTTGATCGGCGTCTTCTGCGCATAAGCGCGCAGGTGGATCACCTGACGCAGCGCATCGAGCGTGGACAGATGCTCCTTCCAATGATGGTCGAGTTGCTGGAGCAGCACGCTCTTCTCGATATTGTGCCAGCTTTCCTGACCGACTTCCTCGACGCGCCTGGCAAGCTCGGTCTCGGCCATTTCCTGGATGCGGGTGGCGAGCAATTCGGGCTCGACCATCTCTTCCTGCAGCCAGGCTTCGATCGGCACCTCGATCCCGAAAATGTCGGTCGCGGCTTCCTTGAGGCCCGCGACGTTCCATTGCTCGGGATAGGAGCCCGGCGGGCAGGCGTCGGCGACGATCGCGTTGACCGTCTCGGCGCGCATGTCGGCGACGACATCGTCGACCGTGTTGGCGTCCATGATGTCCGCGCGCTGCTCGTACACGACCTTGCGCTGATCGTTCATGACGTCGTCATATTCGACGACCTGCTTGCGGATGTCGTAGTTGCGCGCCTCGACCTTCTTCTGCGCGGTCTCGATCGCCTTGGAGATCCAGGGCGAGATGATCGCCTCGCCATCCTCCAGATTCTTGTTCATCATCTTGGCGAACATCGTCTGCGGGCCGAAGATGCGCAGCAGATCGTCATCGAGGCTGAGATAGAAACGGCTGAGGCCGGGGTCGCCCTGGCGGCCCGAACGGCCGCGCAGCTGATTGTCGATGCGCCGGCTTTCGTGCCGTTCGGTGCCGAGCACGAACAGGCCGCCGGCGGCGAGCACAGCCGCCTTCTCGGTCGCGATCTCCGCGCGGATGCCAGCGGCGATGCTTTCATATTCGGGCGTGCCGGCGACGAGGTCGGGATGCTCCGCCAGCATCCGCATCTCGAGATTGCCGCCGAGCTGGATGTCGGTGCCGCGGCCCGCCATGTTGGTCGCGATCGTGACCGCGCCCAGCCGGCCGGCCTGCGCCACGATATGCGCTTCCTGCTCGTGATAGCGGGCATTCAGCACATTGTGCTTCACGCCTTCCTTCTGGAGATATTCGGACAGCATTTCCGATTTCTCGATCGAGACGGTGCCGACCAGCACGGGCTGGCCGGTCTCCTGCTTTTCGCGGATCGCTTTGGTGATCGCCGCGAACTTGTCGCCAATATTCTTGTAGAATTCGTCGTCATCGTCCTTGCGCTGGACGGGAACGTTGGTCGGGATCGAGACCACGTTCATCTTGTAGATCTGGTAGAATTCGGCCGCCTCGGTCGCGGCGGTGCCGGTCATGCCCGACAGCTTCGGGTACATGCGGAAATAATTCTGGAAGGTGATCGAAGCGAGCGTCTGGTTCTCGGGTTCGATATTGACGCCTTCCTTGGCCTCGACCGCCTGGTGCAGGCCGTCCGACCAGCGGCGCCCGTCCATCATGCGACCGGTGAATTCGTCGATGATGACGACCTTATTGTCCTTGACGATGTAATCGATGTCGCGGCGGAAGGCGACGTTGGCCTTGAGCGCCTGGTTGAGGTGATGGACCACCTGGGTGTTCTCGAAATCGTAGAGGTTGGTGCCCTCGATCAGGCCCGCATCCTCCAGCGCACGTTCGACCCATTCGGTGCCGTCCTCGGTCAGGATCACCGACCGCGCTTTCTCGTCATGCTCATAATGTTCGGGTGCGATCGTCTTCACGATCGCATCGACCGACTTGTAGAGTTCCGATTTGTCCTCGGTCGGGCCCGAGATGATGAGCGGGGTGCGCGCCTCGTCGATCAGGATCGAATCGACCTCGTCGACGATCGCGTGCGCGAATGGCCGCTGCACCATCTGGCCGCGGTCATATTTCATATTGTCGCGCAAATAATCGAAGCCGAGCTCGTTGTTGGTCGCGTAGGTGATGTCCGCATTATAGGCCTCACGACGCTGCTCGTCGGTAAGGTTGGGGACGATCACGCCGACGGAAAGCCCGAGGAAACGGTAGACCTGGCCCATCCAGTCCGCGTCGCGCGCGGCGAGATAATCGTTGACCGTGACGACGTGGACGCCGTTGCCCGGCAGCGCATTGAGATACACCGCCAGCGTCGCCACCAGCGTCTTGCCCTCACCCGTGCGCATCTCGGCGATCTCGCCGCGATGAAGGACGATGCCGCCGATCATCTGCACGTCGTAGTGGCGCTGGCCGAGCACGCGCCGCGCCGCCTCGCGCACCGTGGCGAAAGCCTCCGGCAGAAGCTGGTCGAGCGTCTCGCCCGCTTCGAGGCGGGCACGGAAGAGCGCGGTCTGGTTGGCCAGCTCCTCGTCGCTCATCGCCTGCAGATTGGGTTCGAACGATGCGATCTTGCGCACCAGCGGCTGCATCGACTTGACGTAGCGGTCGTTGGACGAGCCGAAGATGGCCTTGGCAATGCCGGCGAACATGTCGGGTGGTTTTCCTGTCTGTATGGGAACGCGTCGACGCGTGCCGCCGAACGCATATTATCGAAAATGGGTGCTTGGCCGGCCGGAGCCGGCGGAGAAGGGCCTGAAGCGCGCTATTCGCGCCGGCGCTCGCCATAGGATTTGCGCTGGACGCGCGTGGGCTGGACCAGGCTGGAACGCCAGGTTCCGGGCGCGGCGAAGGCGCCACGCACCTCTTCGGGCATGGGCGCGGTCACCGTTGCGGTGTTGCCGACCTTGGCATGCGTTGCGGTGCTGCTCGCGACGATCGGCTGCGCGGAGGCAGCCGTGCCGACCACCGCGCCGGTAAGCGCGGTCAGGAATGCCGAGAGGAGAAGCAGCAAACGCATCAAAACACCATGTAAGACGAGTCGAGGCGCTCGTCCATCCGTGTTAGATGCAAGGCGGATACACTTCGTCATAGATCGCTGCTAGGCGGCGGCCATGTCCGGATCCATCTCTCCCCTCGCCTCGCCTTTTCCCTCTTTGCCGCCGATTGCGGGCGTGCGAATCGCGGTGACGCGCGCGGGGTACAAAGCGTGGGAGCGGGCCGACCTGACCTATGCCGCGTTCGAGCCGGGCACGGCGGTTGCGGGTGTGACCACGCAGAGCAAATGCCCCTCGCCCGAGGTGGAATGGTGCCGCAAGGCGCTGCCGCTGGGGCAAGCGCGGGCTTTGGTGGTCAATGCGGGCAATTCGAACGCCTTCACCGGCAATCGCGGCCGCGCGGCGGTGGAGGCGATCGCGGCGCGGGTGGCGGGGCATGTGGGGTGCGAGCCTTCCGACGTGTTTGTGGCTTCCACCGGCGTGATCGGCGTGCCTTTGCCAGTCGACAAGGCCGAAGCCGGGATCGACGCGGTGCTGCAGGCGCCCGAGGCCAGCTGGCTCGACGCGACCAATACGATCGGCACCACCGACACCTTCCCCAAGGCCGCGAGCGCGACCGCACTGATCGGCGGCAAGACCGTGACGCTGGTCGGCATCATCAAGGGTTCGGGCATGATCGCGCCCGACATGGCGACGATGCTGGGCTTCCTCTTCACCGACGCGGCGGTCGAGGCGCCTTTCCTGCAGGCGATGCTGGAGGTGGCCAACAAGCAGACCTTCTCGTGCATCACGGTGGATGGCGACACCTCGACGTCGGACACGGTGCTGGCCTTCGCCACCGGCAAGGCGGGCAATGCGCCGCTTGGCTCGTTCGACGACGCGGGCGCGGATGCCTTCCAGGCCGCGCTGACCGATGTCTGCCGCCAGCTTGCGCATCTGGTGGTGCGCGACGGCGAGGGTGCATCCAAGTTCATCCAGATCATGGTCGAGGGCGCGGAAAGCGACGCCTCGGCGCATCGCGTCGCCATGTCGGTTGCCAATTCGCCCTTGGTGAAGACCGCAATCGCGGGCGGGGACGCCAATTGGGGCCGCATCGTGATGGCGGTCGGCAAGGCGGGCGAGCCGGCCGAGCGCGACCTGCTGTCGATCCGCTTCGGCGCGACGCAAGTCGCGCGGCACGGCTTTGCGGTCGAGGGCTATGACGAGGCACCCGTGGCCGCGCACCTCAAGGGCCAGGAGATCGAGATCGGCATCGATCTGGGCCTGGGCGAAGGGCGGGCGACGATTTGGACCTGCGACCTGACGCACGGATATATTTCGATCAACGCGGATTATCGGAGCTGATGGCAGCCGAATGGACCGGAGGATGCGCCTGCGGGGCGGTGCGATACCGCCTCGCCTCCGATCCGTTCGACGCGGGCTGGTGCCATTGCCGGACCTGCCAGTTGAATTCGGGTAGTCCGGCGATGGCCTTTGCGTCGGTGCCGGTCGGGGATTTCCGCTTCACTAGGGGCGAGGATGTGGTCGGTCGGTTCGGATCGAGCGATTTCGGCCACCGCCGTTTCTGTAGCCGCTGCGGCACGCCCTTATTGATGCAGGTCAACCATCAGCCCGAGACGGTGGATTTCTCGATCGCGACGCTGGACGAGCCTGGGCGCGTCGCGCCCGGTTTCCACATTTTCTATGGAAGCCATATCCCATGGGCGCCGGCCGGCGACGACCTGCCGCACCATGATCGCTTCCGCCCCGACACACGCGGCCTGAACCCCGGAGAAGAACCTTGATCGCTTACGATACCGAGGTCCAGGCGCTGATCCGCGACGTTGCCGCACGGATCGTGATGCCGCGGTTCCGGATGCTCGACGCCGCAGAGATCGAGGAAAAGGCGCCCGACGAGCTCGTTACGATCGCCGACCGCGAAAGCGAGATTGCGCTGACCGAGGGCCTGACCCGGCTGCTGTCCGGGTCGCGTGTGGTGGGCGAGGAGGCCTGCTCGGCCGACCCGCGCGTGCTCGACAATATCGGGAGCGGCACGGTCTGGATCGTCGACCCGATCGACGGCACCGCCAATTTCGCGGCGGGCGAGACGCCGTTCGGGATCATGGTGGCACTCGCGGTCGATGGTGTGAGCGAGGCGGCGTGGCTCTACGATCCGGTGCAGGACCGGATGTGCAGCGCGGGGCGCGGCCAGGGTGCCTATGTCAACGGCGCGCGTACCCATGCCCGAACCAGCGGCGAGGCCATGCCGGTCGCGGGCCTCCCCACCAAATATCTGCCGCCGGAGTTGCGCGAAGAGATTGAAGGCCGCGCGGAGGGCAAGCTCCACTGCGTGGGCATCCCGCGCTGCGCGGCCGAGCAATATCCGCGCGTGATGCTGGGCACCAATGACCTGGCCTTGTTCTGGCGCACCTTCGTCTGGGATCATGCGCCGGGCGTGCTGATCCTGGAGGAAGCGGGCGGCAAGTGCGCGCGCTTCGACGGCACGCCTTATGACATTACCCAAACCGGGACGGGCATGCTTGCCGCAGCCTCGCCCGCCATGTGGGACAGGGCGGCCGCGATCCTACTCGGCTGAGGCGAGGAAGGCGGCGAGATAGGGATCCGAAGGCCGGTCGAACAATTTCGCCACCGGCCCGCATGCAATGGCCCGCCCTTTGCGCAGCACCAGCACGCGATCGGCCATGCGCCGCACCAGATCCATGTCGTGCGCGATGAAGAAATAGGTCAGCCCCAGCTCGGCCTGCAGCCGCAATAGCAACGTGACGATCTCCTCGCGCAGGGCGGGGTCGAGCGCGCTCAGCGCCTCGTCGAACAGGATCAGTTCGGGCTTGAGGATCAGGGCGCGGGCAATGGCGATGCGCTGGCGCTGGCCGCCCGAAAACGCCTGCGGCAGACGGTCGGCGGCGTCCGGCGCCAAGCCGACCTGGCCGAGGACTTCCACCACCCTGGCGATCCGTTCGGCCGCCGAAATGTTCCCGAGCAGGTACAGCGGTTCCGCCACGATGCGGGCAACCGTCTGGCGCGGATCGAAGCTTGCCGCGGGGTCCTGGAACACCGCCTGCACGCGGCGGCGCATCGCGCGAAGATCGGCACCGCGCGCCGTGGCCCAATCCTGCCCGTCGAGCAGGATCCGGCCGGTGTCGGGCCGATCGAGCCCCAAGGCCAGCCGCGCCAGGGTCGACTTGCCCGATCCGGACGCTCCGATCACCGCCACCGTCTCGCCGCGTGTCAGAGTGAGGGAAATATCGGCCAGGGCGGCGGCCCGCCCGCGCTTCGCGGGATAGGTGCGCGTCACCCGATCGATCACGAGCAATGTTTCCCCGCCGCCATGCGGCTTGCGCTGCGTTGCGGAGGGCTCGACGGGCGCCTGCTCGCTGAGCCGCCCGCGATCGAGCGCGACTACCCGATCCGCGATCCGGCGTGCCAGCGCGAGATCGTGCGTGACCAGCAGCAGTCCCATCCCACGTCCGCGCACCAGCGCCTGGAGCAGGGTGGCGATCTCTGCCTGGGCGACCGGATCGAGCGAGGCGGTCGGCTCGTCGGCGAGCAGCAAGGGCGGCCGGGCGGCGATCGCCATCGCCAGCGCGACACGCTGACGCTGGCCGCCCGAAAGCGTGTGCGGATAGCGCCGCGCGGAAAGGTCGAGCCCGACCTCCGCCAGCAGCCGGTCGACCTCCGCCGCAATATCGGCGCGCGCCAGATCGCCATGCAATTCGAGCACTTCGCCGATCTGGCGGCCGATCGTGAGCGCGGGATTGAGCGCGGTGGCGGGTTCCTGGAAGACGATGCCCACCCGGCCGCCGCGTAGCGCTTCGAGTTGCTTTTCGGGCAAGGCGCGGATGTCGGCGCCCTCGATCCGCACCACGCCCTGCTCAATCGCCTCGACCGGCAGCAAATCCATCGCCGCCGCCGCCAGCGTCGACTTGCCCGAACCCGACGGGCCGACCAGCGCCACGATCTCGCCCGCCTCCACGCTCAGGCAGACATCATCGAGCGCGACGGTCTCGCCATAGCGGACCGAGAGATGCTCGATCCGGAGCGGGATCGGGGCGTGGTCCGTCACAGGCCGGTCTCCGGCGCGAACCGATCGCGCAACGCCTCGCCCGCCAGATTGATGGCGACGATCGTGACGACGATTGCGAGGCCGGGCAGCAGCGCCAGGCCTGGGGCGACGCCGATCAAAGTCTGCGCATCCGCCACCATCCGTCCCCAGCTTACCGCGGGCGGTTGCGCGCCGAGGCCGAGGAAGGACAGGCCGGCCTCCGCCAGCACGCCGAGCGAAAGCTGCAAGCTCGCCTGGGTGATGAGTGGGCCGGCGATATTGGGCAGCACATGTTCCAGCGAGATGAGGCCAGTCCCCTTCCCCGCCAACCGCGCCGCGAGAATGAAATCGCGCGTCCAGACGCCACGCGCCGAGGCCCGCGTCACGCGCGCGAAGACGGGAATGTTGAACAGACCGATCGCCAATGCCGCATGCGTCACGCCCGGCCCGAGCACCGCGATCACCAGCAAGGCCAGCAGGATCGCGGGGAAAGCAAACAGGATATCGGAGCAGCGGGTGACCAGTTCGTCCACCCAGCCCGGCCGCGCGGCGGCGAGCAATCCCAGCGGAACACCACCCGCCAAGCCGATGACCAGCGCAAGTATTGCCACGCCGAGCGACGGCCGCGCGCCTGCCATCAGCATCGAGAGCATGTCGCGCCCGAGCTGATCGGTACCGAACGGATGCACCGCCGAAGCCGACTGCATCCGATGCGCGACATCGATCGCAGCGACGTCGAACGGCGTCCAGACCAGCGAGAGCAATGCAACGCCCAGGATCAGGCCAGGCAGGATCGGTCCGGTCCTCATGATCGGCTCCGCAATCTCGGATCGAGCAATGCCTGCGCAACGTCGGTCAGGAAGCTCGCGATCACCGTCGCTGCAACCATCAGCATCGCCACCGCCTGCACCACGATCAGGTCGCGCGCGGTGATCGCCTGCACCACCAGGCTGCCGAGACCGGGCAGATAAAAAACATTCTCGACGATCACGCTTCCCGCCAGCAGGAAAGGGAATTGCAACCCGACGATCGCGAGGATCGGCGCGGCGGCATTGGGCGCGACATGTCGCCACAGGATGCGGCCGCGCCCCAACCCTTTGGCGCGTGCGGTGCGGACATAGTCGCGTCCCTGTTCCGCCAGCAAGGCGGCGCGGGCCACGCGCGCGATCAATGCCGCTTGCGGCAAAGCCAGTGCCACGGTCGGCAGCACCAAAGCGGCCAGCGCCGGGCCGAATCCCGCCTGCCAGCCGGGGAAGCCGCTCGCCGGGAACCAGGGCAGATGCACCGCGAAGGCCAGCAGCAGGATCATCGCCAGCCAGAATGCGGGGACCGCGACCCCCAGCCGCGTGAACGCGCCGATCGCGCGATCGAGCCGGCCCTTGGGGCGGAGCGCTGCCAGAAAAGCGGCGGGCAATCCGATCAGCACCGACGCCAGCATCGCCAGGCAGGCAAGCGGCAGCGAGAGCGCCAGCCGCGGCCCGATCAGCCCGGCCACCGGCACACGATAGGCATAGGATGTGCCGAGATCGCCGCGCGCCAGATCCGTTATCCAATGGAGATAGCGGACCATCGCCGAGCCATTGAGGCCGAGCTCGGCCCGCAGGGCCGCAACCGTCTCGGGGCTTGCCTGGAGGCCCATCATGAATTGCGCAGGATCGCCCGGTGCGAGCTGAAGCAGCGCGAAGATGACGATGCTCGCGCCCGCCAGCGTCAGCGCCAATATGCCCAATCTCCGGATCAGCCAGCCCACGCCCGCCGCGCGCGCCAGGGCAACGAAGCCGACCAAGGTGAGAAGCAGGATCAGCGGCGCGCCCCAGGAGCGGGCGCGATAGATGCCCTTCGTCGCGACATCCTCGCCCGCGAAGCGCGCGGTCGCGAAATCCACCGCCTGCAAGGGCGTGTTCGCCCAGAGATGCGTCAGCCGCGCGTCCGCGACCGCGAGGTGGGGGAATTGGAACAGGAAGCCATTGACCGCGTCCTCGGCGATCCGGCGCTGGATCGCCACCAGAAGAGCATGGCGCTCGCCGGGATCGGTGGTGGCGCGCAACCGGTCGAGCAAAGCCTTCACTGCCCGGCCGTCATAGCCGAAATAGTAATTGGCGCGGCCGTAAATGTCGTAGTCGGCGGGCTCGGCATGGCTGACGATCGTCATGTCGTAAGCGTGGCGCGCATAGACCTCGTCCAGCCATTGCGGCCATTCGACCGGGACGATCGTCGCGCGGATACCGACCGCCGCCAGCTCGGCGGCAACGATCTCGCCACTGCGCCGGGCATAAGCGGGCGGCGGCAGTTTGAGCGTCAGCGCGAGACCATGAGGATAGCCGGCCTCTGCCAGCAGCGCGCGCGCCTTCGCGGGGTCGTGCGGATAGAGACCGGTCAGATCGACATAGTCAGGGTTTTGCGGTGGAAAATGGCTGCCGATCGGCTGGCCATAGCCGAACATCGCCCCGTCGATGATCGCGCGCCGGTCGAGCGCGTAAGAGATGGCGTGGCGCACGCGCAGGTCGCGCAACGGCCCCGCCTGGTTGTTGAGCGCGAGGATCACCTCGCCCTCGCTCGGCGCGGTGGTGACGCGCAGGCGCGGGTCGGCGCGAAGCTGCGCCAGATTTTCTGGCGCGGGATAATCGGGGAAGAGATCGACGCTATGCGTCTTCATCGCGGCATAAGCGGCGGCTGGATCGCTGATGAAGCGATATTCGATCTGGCGGAGCGTGGGTTTGGCGCCCCAATAGGCCTCGTTGCGGACCAGGGTCAGCCGGTCGCCGCGCGTCCAGCTTTGGTAACGGAACGGCCCGGTGCCGACCGGCGCGGTGGCGAGATGATCTGCCGACCCCGGCGCGACCATCACGCAATCGCCCCAGGCGAGCAGAACCGGCAGGCCGGCGTCGGGCTGGTTGAGGCGGATACGGACGGTCAGCGGATCGATCACGTCCACGCCCGCAATCTCGCTCAGCCGCTCGGCCATCGAGTTGGCCGAACCAGGGTGGACGGCACGCATCAGACTGAAGGCGACGATCCTTGCGTCGAACGGCGTCCCGTCGCTGAAGCGCACGCCGGGCCGTAGATGGAAGACGTAGGATTTCGCATCCGGCGCCATCGTCCAGCTGGTCGCGAGCAAGGGCACCGCCGCACCGGTTGTGTCGAGCGTGGTCAGCCCTTCGTAGATGTTACGATAAGTGACCTCCTTGACCGCCGCTGCCGCGCCTGAAGTCGGATCGAGCGTGGGCGGTTCGAGCTGGAGCGCGACCACGATCCGGTCGCGTGCCTGGGCGGGAAGCGCCGCGCCAACGAGAAGAGAGAGGGCAAGCACCAGAACTGCCGCCCACACTCTTGTTCCGTCACGCTGAACTTGTTTCAGCATCCACTCCTCAACATGCACTGCGGCGCGTGCGGCGCGGGGGCCCTGAAACAAGTTCAGGGCGACGGATCGCCTAGAGGGCCACGTCGCTTATCGCCACCATCAAAAGCTATAATGCCCACGAACCCCGACGCTGCGCGGCCGGCCCGGCGCGGCGATGTCGATCCCGCCCAGGAAGAAGTTGCGGGTCAGATCGTAATGCTGGTCGAACAGGTTGCGCGCGTAGAGACCGACGCTCCACGGACCACGGCCCAAGCTCAGGGTCGCATTGACCAGCCAATAATCGTGCACGCGGAAGTTCGGCCCGAGCAGGACGGGGTCGAGCGTGCCGTGATAGGCATAGTCGCTTTCCGCGGTGAGCGCGTAGGCACCGACGGGCATGCGGTAGCTGGCCGATCCGTTGTAGCTCCAGTGCGGAAAGCCCTGGTCCTGGCCGGCGCGACTGACCGTCACTGCATGACCCGCCGCGGTCGAGGCGGCGATGTCGAGATCGTCGAACCGGTCGAACTTGCCCTTCCGCCAGCTCAGCCCTTGCGTGATCTCAAGGCCCTTGACCGGTGCCCAGTCGAGCTCGGCCTCGATCCCATAGATATGCGATTTGGGCGCGTTCACGATCTTGCCGACCGCACCGTAGACCGGATCGAAGATCGCCGACTGCACCTGCTGGTGGCGATAATCGTAATAGAAAGCCGCGCCGTTCAGTCGCAGACGGCGGCCATCCAGCTCATTCTTGGTGCCGATTTCATAGGCATAGAGCACTTCGGGCTTGAACGGCGCGAGCTGGTCCGGGGTCAGCGTGTTGTAGGCGGTGAAGCCGCCCGACTTCACGCCGCGCGACGCGCTCGCATAGACCAGGCTGGCGTCGCTCAGATGGTAGTTGAGCGCGAGCTTGCCACTGGCCTCGGTATAGCTCTGGTCGGCGCTGCCATTGGGCACGCCGATGCCGATTACCGGCGATGTGGTCGTGTCGAAGTCGCGCAGCTTGCGCTTCTCATGCTCCAACCGGAGTCCGCCGGTCAGCGTCAGCTTCGAACTGACATCGTAATCCAGCTGGCCGAAGCCCGCGACCGTGCGGGCGCTCTGACGATAGGATGTCAGCGCCAGGAACCCGAGCGACTGCTGGAAATCGCTGTCGAAATGGTCGCGGAGCTTCTCGTCCGAATAATAAGCGCCGACGATCCAGTGCGCGGGCCCGGTGCCTTGCGACGACAGGTGCAATTCCTGCGAGAAGACATTGGCGCGGCTGCCGAAATAGGTGCCCGCATAAGCCAGTGCGGACGCGTCCCAGTCATTATATTCGCGCCGGTCGAAATGCTCGTAGGCGGTGACGCTGGTCAGCTTAGCCCCACCGAGATCGACATTCAGCGTGGCGTGGCCACCTACGGTCTTGTTGTCGCGGAACGGCTTGGTGTCGGGCTGGAAGCCCAACAAGGTGGCGAACTGGCTCGACGCGCCCCAGCCGGTCGCGCGACGGCTGGTGTCCGCCGGGATATTGCCGAGCGGATCGAACAGATAGAGGCCCGCGCCATCCGAGCGGTCGCGCCCATAATGGCCCTCGATCAGCAGATCGACCGCGTTGCTCGAATAAGCCAGCTCGGCGCGGGTGCCCCAGCGATCGGCATCGCCAAGCGTTCGGCCGCTCACACGATCGTGCTGGAAACCGCCGCCCTGTTCGGTCGCGGCCGCGACGCGCACGCTGAGGCCATCGCCGATCGGTCCGGAAACATGCCATTCCGCGCGGAAGGCATCAAAGCTGCCATAGTCCGCATCCACGCCGACGGAGAGCTTGTCGGTCGGGCGTGCGGTCAGGAAATTGATCGCGCCACCGGTGGTGTTGCGCCCGTAAAGCGTGCCCTGCGGCCCGCGCAGGACCTCGACCCGGTCGAGATCGAACAAAAGGCCCTGCGTCTGGATCGGAAAGCTCTTGGCGACCTCATCGACATAGACGCCGACTGGCGACGCATTGTTCGAGGCATAATCGTTGAAGCCGACGCCGCGCAGGCGGAATTCGGGCTGGCCGCTGCCGAAAGCGGGCTCCGCCTCCAGGCCCGGCGTCTGATATTGAAGCTGATTGACGTTGGTGACGCCGCGCGTGGTGAGATCGCTGCCCTTCAGCACCGAGATCGCGACCGGCACCTTCTGCACCGCCTCGGGCCGCCGCTCGGCGGTGACGACCACATCGGGCAGGCTATCGGCCGCCGCCTGGGCGAAAGCCGGCATGGGAAGGGCAAGGCAGCCAAGCGTGAGCAAGGCGCGGCGGCGGGGGGAGCGGATAATTTTTCGCATTTCGCAGAAAAAATGCGCGCCGCAGCGCAACAAAGCAAGTTAGATTTTCGCAATATGCAAAATTTTAACACGCATGGTTGCGAAAAATTCTTTTGGATGGAAATGCGGGTCCCGTGGCGAAGACCAATCCCAAGCGGCCGATCGATCGAGGGGCCCCCGCATCCGTCGTCGCGGCAAAATTCGGCGGCCTCTCGCGGCTTTCGGCGGCGATCGGCAAGCCCCCCTCGACCGTGCATCGCTGGCTGGTGAAAGGCCATATCGACGGCGCCTATCATGGGGAGATATTGGCGGCGGCGCAGGTGCCGGGCAATCTGATCGATGGCGCCAAGCTGGTCCCGCTCGACTTTATCGACACGCGCGTGCCCGACGAGCATGGCGTGCTGGGGGCCGCCACATCCGGCGCACGCCGCCGTGCGATCGAGCCGCTTCCGACCAGCGGCTTCAGCCACACGCATTATACGCGCAGCGACTGGGCGCGCTTACGCTCGGCGGTGCCGCTCACGCTCGACGAGAATGATCTCGCGCGGCTGCGCGGCACCAACGATCCGATCTCGCTGGACGAGGTGCAGGATATCTACCTGCCGCTGACGCGCCTGATCAATCTGCACGTCGATGCGGCGCATGGCTTGGCGCGCGTCACCGACGATTTCCTAGGCCGCCCGGCGGCGCGGCGGCCTTATGTGGTCGCGATCGCGGGCTCGGTCGCGGTCGGCAAGAGCACCACCGCGCGCCTGTTGCGGGCCTTGCTCTCGCGCTGGCCGGACCATCCGCATGTCGATCTCGTGACGACCGACGGCTTCCTCTATCCCAACACGACGCTCAAGGCGCGCGGGCTGATGGAACGCAAGGGTTTCCCGGAAAGCTACGATGTCCGCCGGATGATCCAGTTCCTGGCCGATATCCGGCTGACCGGCCGCGCAACCGCCCCGCTCTACTCGCACCATGTCTACGACGTGATCCCGGGCGAGGTGCAGAGCATCGAGAATCCGGACATTCTGATCTTCGAAGGGCTGAACGTGCTTCAGATCGGCGCCGGCCCGGACGGCGCGCGCGCGCCCTTCACCGCGTCCGACTTCTTCGACCTGTCGATCTATATCGATGCGGAGCCGGGCGACGTCGCACGCTGGTTCGAGGAACGGTTCATGGTGCTTCGTGCCACCGCCTTCCAGGACCCGACCGCCTTCTTCCACAGGCTCGCGGTGCTGCCCGAAGACGAGGCGCGCGGCATCGCGCGCCGCATCTGGCACGACGTCAACGAGTTGAACCTGTTCGAGAATATCCTGCCGAGCCGCCAGCGCGCCGACGTGATCATCCGCAAGGGTGCGGATCACCACGTCGACAGCCTATGGATGCGCAAGCTTTAGGCTTCAGCCCTTAGGCAGCCGCATCCAGGTCCGGACACCGGACCGTGGATCAGAATTCCGACCAGTCTTCCGCGTCGGCGGCCAGTGCCGCGTTGCCGACGGTTCGCAAGGCCGGCCCGCGCCGGGCGGCCCCGGTATCCCGCTTCGACGGCTTCGATGCCGCAGCCGGAGAGCCCCTGCCGTCGCGATCGAGCTTGAACTGGCTGACCTGCCGCGCGAGCTCGTCGGCTTCGCCCGCCAGGCTGCGCGCTGCCGCGGTCGCCTGTTCGACCATGGCCGCATTCTGCTGGGTCACGCCATCCATCTCGGCGACGGCGGTATTGACCTGGCTCAGGCCCGCCGACTGCTGATCCGCGCCGAGCGCGATGCCCTCGACCAGCTCGCTGATACCCGTGATGCGGCCGATGATGCGCTCGAGCGCCTTGCCGGTTTCGCCCACCATCTCCACGCCCGCTTCCACCTGCTGCGAAGAGGCAGTGATCCGATCCTTGACATCCTTGGCCGCCTCGGCGGAGCGCTGCGCCAGCGCGCGCACTTCGGATGCGACTACCGCGAAGCCCTTGCCCGCATCGCCGGCCCGCGCCGCCTCTACGCCGGCGTTGAGCGCCAGCAGATTGGTCTGGAAGGCGATACCGTCGATGACCGAGATGATCTCGGAGATTTCCGCGGACGAACGCTCGATGCCGCCCATCGCCTCGACCGCCTTGCGGACGATCTTGCCCGATTCCTCGGCATCGGTGCGCGCTTCGGCCACCTGCTGGTTGGCCTGACCCGCATCGACGGCGGTGTGCTTCACCGTGGTGGTGATCTGGTTCATCGCCGCAGCGGTTTCCTCGAGGCTGGCAGCCTGCTGCTCGGTGCGGCGGGACAGATCGTCCGACGCCTGCCGAATCTCGCTGGAGCCGGTATGGATGCCCGACGTCGCCCGCGCGACCTTGGCCATGGTCGACTGAAGCGCCTCCACCGCGCGATTGAAATTCTGCTTGAGGGGGGCGAACTTGCCAGCAAGGTCGGCCTCGACGCGCGCGGTGAGATCGCCTTCGGCCAATTGCGACAGGCCCGTGCCGATCGACGCGACGATGATGTCGGCCTGCTCTTCCTTGGCGCGCTCGGCCGCAAGCAGCTGGTCGCGCAGATTCTGTGTGGCGGTCGTGAGCAAGCCGACCTCGTCACGACGGTCGCTGGCGACAACATGGACGGAAAGGTTGCCCTTGCCCAGTTCGCCCAGCACTTCGGTCACGCCCTTCAATGGCGTCGCGATGGCGCGGACCAGCGTGACCAGCAGACCGACGATCAGCAGCGCGGTGAAGACTACGGCAGCGATGATGATGTCGCGGCCCAGGCGATAGGAATCCGCCGCTTCGGCGCTCATCCGGTCCATGACCTGGGATTGAAAAGCCTGCATGGAGTCGGCGGTCCCGTTCACCTTGCCGAACATCTCGCGGTTGGCGCGGAAGAGCGCCAATGCCTCCGCATTCTTGTTGGCGCGGGACAGCGCGATCATCTGCTCGGACTTGGCGCGATAGGATGCCCATTCGCCTTCGAACTGAGCCACGAGCGCCTGCATCTGGGGAATGACCAGGCGGGGCTTAAGGTAGCCGATATTATGGTCGACCGCGGCCCGCTCGTCCGTCAAGTCCCGCTCTGCGTCGCGGATCTGGCCCGGCTCGGTCGAAAGAATGTGGGTAGCCTCCGCGGTGCGGAAGCTGGACATGGAGGTGTCGATTTCCTTGGTCGCCTCCAGCATCTTGCGGCGCTCGATCCCGAGATTCTGGGCTGCCGCGCTTATGGTGCTGAGCTTCCAAACGGAAAGGCTGCCGACGACCAGCATCGCCGTGAACAATAACGCAAAACAAATCAGCAGTTTATTCTTGATCGCCAGATTGTTCATCGCAACTGCCCCACCCACTGCCACTTGGCCAGCGCCGACGATCTTGCCGGCATCTTGCGACTTGAAGGGTGAGCGTTGCGATTTGGAAAACCGCCCTACCCGTAATTTCCCGGGGGCGGCCTTCCGAATATGAAGACGGTGACCATATATCGCCCGCCAATTGCGGGCACGCCGCCGGTCAGTCCACGAACAGAAGTGCCGGCGTCTCAACCAGTTTCTTGACCGTCTGGACGAAGCTTGCCGCGTCATGGCCATCGACCACGCGATGGTCGCACGAGATCGACATGTTCATCATCTTGGCGATGACGATCTGGCCATCTTTTACGACCGGCCGCTCGACCACCTTGTTGGGGCAGAGGATTGCGACCTCGGGGCGGTTGATGACCGGCGTCGCGGCAATGCCGCCGAGCGGGCCGAGCGACGAGAGGGTGAGCGTCGAGCCCGACAATTCCTCGCTCTTCGCCTTGCCGGTGCGCGCGGCCTCGGCGAGGCGTTTCACCTCGGCCGAGAGCTGCCAGACATTCTTGGCCTGCGCGTCGTGAATCACGGGGACCATAAGGCCTGCGTCGGTCTGTGCGGCGATGCCGAGATGGACCGCGCCCGAGCGCGTGATGACGTTCGCCTCGTCGTCGTAGCGCGCGTTGATCATCGGGAATTTGGGCAAAGCCTTGCAGATCGCGATCACCAGCAAGGGCAGGATCGTCAGACGATCCTTGGACCCACGCGTCTCGTTCAGATCCGCGCGTAACGCCTCCAGCTTGGTGACGTCATATTCCTCGACGTAGGTGAAGTGCGGGATGTGGCGCTTCGACGCCTGCATATTCTCGGCGATGCGGCGGCGGAGGCCGACCACCTTGATCTGTTCGTCGGGGCGCGCGGCGCCTGCGGCGCGATAGCCCTGATTGTAGGTCAGGAAAGCGTCGAGATCGGCGTGACGGATGCGGTCGCCCTCGGCTTTCACCTGGGCAAGGTCGATGCCGAGATTCTTGGCGCGTTCGCGGACGGCGGGGGAAGCGAGGATGCGCTTATGCGCCCTCTCCCCTTCAGGGGAGAGGGTTGGGGAGAGGGGGTTGGAGGTGGGGGCTGCGGGCGTTTTCTCGACCGACTCCCCCTCTCCCAACCCTCTCCCCTGAAGGGGAGAGGGCCTTTGTGGCTCCGGGATCGGATCGGGCTTCACCACCTCGGCGGCTTCGTTGGGTGCGACCTCGACCACGGGTTCGGCCGCAGCCGCGCCCTCGGTTTCGAAGACCGCCAGAATCGATCCGATCGCGATCTGATCGCCAACCTGGCCCGCGACCTCGACGATCTTGCCGGCGACCGGCGCGGTCATCTCGACCGTCGCCTTGTCGGTCATCATGTCGCAGAGCGGCGCGTCTTCCTCGACGACGTCGCCGATCTGGACGTGCCACGCCACGATCTCGGCCTCGGCAATGCCTTCGCCGATATCGGGCAGCTTGAACGAATAAAGAGACATCAGGCCTCCAGAACCTTTTCGAGCGCGCGGGTGAGCCGCACCGGGCCGGGGAAATAAGCCCATTCCAGGCTATGCGGATACGGCGTGTCCCAGCCGGTCACGCGCTCCACCGGAGCCTCCAGCGAATAGAAGCAACGTTCCTGCACCAGCGACGATAGTTCGGCACCGAAGCCCGACGTTTTGGTCGCCTCGTGCACGACGACGCAGCGGCCGGTCTTGCGGACCGACGCCTCGATCGTCTCGATATCGAGCGGGACCAACGTGCGCAGATCGATGATCTCGGCATCGATCCCCATTTCCGCGACCACGCCGGTCGCGACATGAACCATCGTGCCGTAGCAGAGGATCGTCACCGCCTCGCCCTCGCGCACCACAGCGGCCTTGCCGAGCGGGATACGGTAATAGCCTTCGGGCACCGCGCTGGACGCGTGCTTGGACCAGGGCGTCACCGGGCGATCGTAATGGCCGTCGAACGGGCCGTTATAGATGCGCTTAGGCTCGAAGAAGATGACCGGATCATTGTCCTCGATCGAGGCGATCAGCAGGCCCTTGGCGTCATAGGGATTGGACGGGATCACCGTCTTGAGGCCCGCGACGTGGGTGAAGATGCCCTCGGGCGACTGGCTGTGCGTCTGGCCGCCGAAGATGCCGCCGCCGAAGGGCGAGCGCACGGTCATCGGCGCGGTATATTCGCCGGCCGAGCGATAGCGCAGGCGCGCCGCCTCCGACACGAGCTGGTCGAGCGCGGGATAGATATAGTCGGCGAACTGGATCTCGGGCACGGGCCTGAGGCCGTAGGTGCACATACCGACCGCGACGCCGATGATGCCGAGCTCGGTGATCGGCGTGTCGAACACGCGCGTCTTGCCATATTTAGCCTGAAGATGCTCGGTCGCCTTGAAGACGCCGCCGAAAAAGCCGACGTCCTCGCCCATCACGACGATATCTTCGTCGCGGTCCATCATGATATCCAAGGCGCTGTTGATCGCCTGGATCATGTTCATGGGCTTGGTGGTGATTTCGACGTCGCTCACGACAAAACCCCCGTCACCCCAGCGAAAGCTGGGGTCTCATGAGGCAAGCACACACCCTCATCTCCCGAGATCCCAGCTTTCGCTGGGATGACGATTGAAGACACGCCGCTCATATGCCCGCCTTCTTGCGCTCGTCGAGCATCTGCCGGCTCTGCTCCTTGAGGTGCCAGGGCTGTTCCTCGAATACGTCCTCGAACATCGTCTCGAACGGATGCTGGAGCAAACCGTCGGCGAGGATGCCCTGTGCCTCGGCTTCCTTCTGCGCGGCGCGCACCTGCTCGGCGACTTCCTTGTCCATCGCGGCGTGGCGTTCCTCGTCCCATACGCCGAGACCGATCAGATGCTGCTTCAAACGCGCGATCGGATCGCCGAGCGGCCATTTCACATTCTCTTCGGCCGAGCGATATTTGGTCGGGTCGTCCGAGGTCGAATGGCCTTCGGCGCGGTAGGTGAAGAATTCGATGAGTGTCGGCCCGGCGTTGGAGCGGGCCCGCTCGGCGGCCCAGTCGGTCGCGGCATAGACCGCGAGCGCGTCATTGCCGTCGACGCGCAGCCCGGCAATGCCATAGCCGATCGCGCGCGCCGCAAACGTCGTGTTCTCGGCGCCGGCAAAGCCCGAAAAGCTGCTGATCGCCCATTGATTGTTGATCACGTTGAGGATCACCGGTGCGCGATAGACGCTGGCGAAGGTGCAGGCCGAGTGGAAGTCGCCCTCCGCGGTCGAGCCCTCGCCGCACCATGCCGCCGCGATGCGCGTGTCGCCGCGCGCGGCGCTCGCCATCGCGAAGCCCACCGCCTGCGGATATTGGGTCGCGAGATTGCCCGAGATCGAGAAGAAGCTAGCTTCCCTGGCCGAATACATGATCGGCATCTGCCGGCCCTTCAGCCGGTCGGAGCGGTTCGAGTAAACCTGGCACATCATGTCGACCAGGCTCCAGTTCCGCGCGATCAGCAGGCCCTGCTGGCGGTAGGAAGGAAAGCACATGTCGTCGCGGTGGAGCGCATAAGCCGCCGCGATCGAGGTCGCCTCCTCGCCGGTGCACTTCATGTAGAAGCTGGTCTTGCCCTGGCGCTGGGCGCGATACATGCGGTCGTCATAAGCACGCGTCAGCGCCATATGGCGCAGCATCGCGATCAGGCGTTCGGGCTCCAGCCGCGGGTCCCACGGACCGACCGCCTTGCCCCCATCATCAAGCACGCGCACCAGGCCATAAGCATGCTCGCGCATGGTGCGAGATTCGGCATCCATCGGCGGCCGCGCCACCGCGCCCGCTTCGCCCTTGTCGAAGTCGGCATAATCGACCGCATCGCCAGGCCGGAATTTCGGCTCCGGCACATGCAGCGACAGCGGCGGCAGGTTGCGGCGCGCGCCCTCGGCCATCTCGTCCATTCTCTCCCAACGCCCTGTTGGGGCGCTCGTTGCTGTTCGAGTCCGCTTATAATTTTATTTCGTGATTGCGCAATATTCCATATGCGTCAACCGAACCATTCCTGATCGCGGCCCTTACGCTTCTTGGGAGGGCGGCACGGCCCTTCGATGGCGATCTGCTGCGGCGTGTGCGGAAGATCGGAAAGGCGAAGCTTGCCGCGGTTGAGCACGTCGAGACGGTTGAACGTGCTCGCCGCCGCGGTGGCGAATTCGTCGCGCGTGACGACCCGATCGACATCCGCGTCGGCGGCGGCGACCGGTTCGGGCACGTTGAGCCAGGCGTAGCGCCCCGCCCCCATCGGCCCACCGTAATCGCGCGAATCGGCCATCGCGCCGCGATCCTGTTCGCGCCGCGAGCGATTGTAGATGAAATCGTCGGAATGCGCCGAATAGATCGACGTCTCGGGCGCGATCACCGCCTCGTAATGGCCGACTTCATCGGGGGTGAGCTTGCCGTCATGGTTGGTGTCGAGCGTCTCGAAGAAACGCAACGCATCGGCGACGAATTCGTCATGGCTGACGAAGCCGTCATGATCCTTGTCCGCTCCCGCGAACCATGCCGCCGACGGATAAGGCTGACCCGGTTGCCCCCGGAACGGCTCGCCCATCGGCGACAGGAAGATCGGCTGCGTCCCCGGCCGCGCGCAGACCGGGGCATCGGGCGGCAATTTAGGCGTGGCGGCGGAAAGCGTCGCCGGCAGCGCCAGCGCGATCAATATGCCAAAGCGCTTGGCCGACAGGCTCAGAGCGACTGCTCCAGCCGCTGGAGCAGCGCGCGTGCCGGGCTCGCCGCCGCGATCGGCGCCTCTATTCCCGCCGCGACGCGGCCGACGCGTTCGTGCAGGTCGATCCCCGCCAGGATCAGGCGGCGCGCGGAGGTCGGCATCGCGCCCAGCACGCGCGTATCGCTCGGCGCGCTTTCGCCCAGCTTGCGCTCGGGCGAGCGCGGATCGCCCTCGGCCAATTCGCCCGCGGCGATCGCGCGGCGCGTCGCCAGCCAGGCGATGACGTGCATCAGCCGGGTGGTCGCCTTCAGCGCCTCGCAGGCGAACTGGACGCGCTCACGCGGTTCCAGCCGGGCGCGTTCGGTGCGGCCCGCCATATCGTAATAAGCATGCGTTTCGTCCGCGAGCAGCAGGGCTTCGGTGTAGAGCGTCTCGGCGACGCGATCGGACAAAGCGGGGCCACGAACAACGGCCATGACGATCCTTTCGGCCTCCCCAATGCCACAGACGCGGCTTTTCCGGAACGGACAAAGGTGGTTAGCGCCGATTCCCTTGCGCGTGCTTGAACGGCCGCGGCGCTTTCCTATCTCTCTTTTCGCCACCGTTGCCGGTTCCGGGGCGGCGGCAAAATGGTTCGGCGGGACTCCGCGGACCACCGACATATCGATCGCTTTTAGGAGGATTGTATCCATGCGTTCTTTTGACTTTGCGCCCCTGCTGCGCTCTTCGATCGGCTTCGAGAATCTGAACCGCCTGGTCGATTTCGCGACCCGCGGCGAAGGCGACGCCTACCCGCCCTACAATATCGAGAAGGTGGGCGAGGACACGTACCGCATCTCGATGGCGACCGCGGGCTTCAGCCGCGAAGAGCTCGACATCACCGCGCAGGACAATGTGCTGATCGTGACCGGCCGCGCCATCGAGAGCGCCGAGAACGATCGCGAATTCCTGCATCGCGGCATCGCCAAGCGTGCCTTCGAGCGCCGCTTCCAGCTCGCCGATACCATCAAGGTGACCGGTGCCAGCTACAATGACGGCCTGCTCGACATTCAGCTGGTTCGCGAGGTGCCGGAGCATAAGAAGCCCCGCACCATCCAGATCGACGGCGCCTCGACCGCCCAGGCCGAGCCGCAGACGATCGAAGCGACCAACGACCGCCAGGCGGCCTAATCGACCGCCTGAGGTAAGCCCGGCGCGCCTTTCCCCCTACGGGCAGCGCGGGCCTTCAGAGCCCCCTTCCGCGACCCTGGCGGGAGGGGGCTTTTGCATATCCCGACCTAGAGGATCACGCGCAGCGTCAGGCCATAGGTGCGCGGCGTGCCGAGCTGGCCGGCGAAAGCGAAGGGAGAAGCCCCGACGATCGAGGTGGTCGACAGGTTGAGGTAATATTTCTTGTCGAATGCGTTCTCGACCCAGGCAGACAGGTCATATTTGCCCTGCTTGAACGCGGCGCCCACGCGGAAATTGGCGAGGCCATAGCCGGGAACACGGCTGTAGGGACCATCATCCGCTGTTCCGAAAAAACTCGATCGGTAGGAATAACGGCCGATCACATAGGGCCTGGTTCCGCTGGCGGTTTCGAAATGCACATCCGCGATCGCGTTGGCGGTCCATTTGGGCGCCTGGTAGACGCGTTTGCCCGTCAAATCGCAGATACCCGTCACGCCAACCGGGCACGGCCCGTTGGTGTAAGAACGGTATTTCGCATCGTTATAGGCACCGTTCGCGGTCAGCGTCAGGATCGGGCTGACCCGCCAGTTCGCATCCGCCTCGACCCCCTTGGCCAGCACGTCGCCGACGTTGGCGAGATAGGATCGATTGCCGTTGCTCGGCACGATGTTGGCCTGCAGCCCCGACAGCGTGGTGCGATAGACGTCGAGATTGAGCGTCAGTCGATTGTCTAACCATTGCTGCTTGAGGCCGGCTTCCCAGCTCCGCGACTTTTCGGGCTGGAGTACGAGCGGCGTCCCCGCCGACACCGCCGAATTCAGATTGAGGCCGGCCCCCTTATAGCCGGTGGAATAAGTGACATAAGCGAGCAGCCCGTCGATCGGCTTCCAGGACAAGGTGCCGAGGTAGGAAACATTATTGTTCTTCACCTCCACATCATAATGGAAAGGAAGCGAGGTCGCCGGATTGGGCGTGCCCGCGATCGAGGTGTCGGACACGCCCGCGCGCTTGTCGTGCGTGTAGCGGATGCCGCCGGTCGCGATCAGGCGCGGGGTGATCTCGAAATTGGCCTGCCCGAACGCGGCGAGGCTATCGGTATGCGTGTCGACATCGTCCAGATATTGCGACCCCGGTGCAATCGTGATCGCCGCCGCGTTCGGGTTCGCGAGCCGGGCGTAGGTCGTGTAAAAAGCCGAGGCATCATAGCCGAACTGGTTCAGGATATAATGATCGCGTAGCTGTTGGTGGAAATAATAGGCGCCCACCTGCCAGTTGAACCGGCCGGGCCCTGACGCGAGCCGGAATTCCTGCGAGAATTGCTTATAGTGCGTGGTCGCGACGTTGACCTGGATCACGTCGAGCGGCGTATTGTCGCTGTCCTGCAGCGGGTTGAAATACCATTGGCGGTAGGCGGTGATCGAGGCCGCGGTCGCGAAACCCAGATCCCAATCCGCCTGGAGCGAGGTGCCCCATTGATGCGTGCGCATCTGCTGCGGCGCGTTGTTGCGCGTGAAATTGCCCGGCGTGGGCACATAGCCGAGCGCGGCTAAGGCCTGCAGCGTGCGGGCGGTGGTCGCGCTGAGGCTGGCGGGCAGAACCAGCTTGGTCGAGCTCACGCAGCAGGTGTCGTCCTCCTGCGAATAATCCGCGATCCAGCGCAGCTTGAAGTTGCTTGAAGGCGTGGCCAGCAACTGCACCCGTCCGCCGCTGCGGCCGACGCTGTTGGCGGTGGTTCCGGTCTTGAGATTGTCGAGCGTGCCGTTGCGGTGCGTGTTGAAGCCGGTCACGCGGAAAGCGAGCAAGCCATCGACCAGAGGCCCGGTCACGGCCAGCCGTTCCTGATTATATCCGTAATTGCCGCCGGAGATTTCGGCATAGATGCTCGAATCGAAGCTCGGCGCGCGGGTGGTGATATTGATCACGCCGGCCGAGCTGTTGCGCCCGAACAACGTACCTTGCGGGCCGCGCAGGACCTCGACCCGGTCGACATCGACCAGGTCGGCAAGCGCCATCCCCGGACGGCCGAGATAGACATTGTCGACATAGACGCCGACCGAGGTATCGAGCCCATCCGACGCGCTCGACACACCGATCCCGCGGATCGCGGTCGAGCTGTTGCGTGGGTTCGAATTATAGGTGGTGAGGCTGGGCGTCTGCTGCTGCAGGTCGGCGATCGTGTAAGCGCCGGTGCGTTCGAGATTGGCGCCCGATACCGCCGACAGCGCGACCGGCACGTCCTGCGCCTTTTCGACCTGGTGGCGCGCAGTCACCACGACCTCAGCGACCGCGAGCGCGGTATCGCTGTCGGCGCCGTTCGCATCGGCCGAAGCGGCGGGAGCGGCAGCCCCAGAGGCCACGGCAGTCCCTGTATCCGCGGCCACAGCCGCCCCCGCCAGCAGCGCGGCGCTGAGTGAAGCAGCCGACGCCGCATATGCAAATCGACGCACAATCATGATATTGCCCCTTTTCCGGTTCCGGTCAGGGCACCGCCTCTTAATTTCCTATTTTCCTACTAGGGAATTATAGAATCTAGCCGAGCTTCAAGTTTTTCTGCGTGGCCGCATTCGGCCGCCGGACGGCATCCCTTGCGTGCGGCAGCCACGCCGCCGGGAGAGTCGCATGGCGAAGATCGGACCTTATGAAGTGGGCGCGCAGGGCTTCGGCGCGATGGGCTTGTCGGGCGCCTATGGCGCCGCCGACGATGCGGAATCGCTGCGTACGATCGATCGCGCGATCGACTTGGGCATCACCTTCTTCGATACCGCCAGCGGCTATGGCGACGGGCATAACGAGCGCCTGCTCGGCCGCGCCATCGCGGGCCGGCGCGACAGGCTGACCATCGCCAGCAAGTTCACGCACCGCCGGGGCGGCGCGGGCGAGCTGACCAGCGCGCGCGACGCGGTCGAGGCCAGCCTGCGCCGGTTCAAGATCGACCATATCGACCTTTATTACCTTCACCGGGTCGATCCGCTCGTGCCTATCACCCAATCGATCAGCGAGCTCGCCGAGCTGCAGCAGGAAGGAAAGATCGGTGCGATCGGCGTATCCGAAGCGGACGCGGACCAGATCCGTCGCGCGCATGCCATCGCCCCGCTCGCCGCGCTCCAGAGCGAATATTCGCTGTGGACGCGCTATGTGGAGGCAGACATCCTGCCGACGCTCAGCGAGTTAGGCATCGGCTTCGTGGCCTATAGCCCGCTTGGACGCGGCTTTCTCGCAGGCAACCTGCCGACCGAAGCCGACGACCGCCGCAATTTCCACCCGCGCTTCCAGGAAGCGGCCGTTGCCCAGAATGTGCGCCGTCGCCGGATCATCGAGGATGTCGCGGAGCGGCTCTACGTCACACCCGCGCAGGTCAGTCTCGCCTGGGTGCTGGCCAAGGGAGTCGTGCCGATCCCGGGCACCCGCCACATCGCCCACCTCGAGGACAATGTCGCCGCGAACGAGATCGTCCTCGATCCCGAGACGATCGCCGAGCTCGAGGGTGCCTTCCCGCCCGGCTCGGTCGTCGGCGACCGCTATCCGCCCGAGCAGTTGAAATTCGTGCCCCGCGAGCCCGCGCTCGCCTGATCCTTTTCCCCCGCAGCCAGAAAGGCGCACAACATGAGCAGTGCAGCACAGCTACAAGAGCGTCAGACCTATAATCGCCTGACGGTCGAGCCGGTGACCCCGACGATCGGCGCGGAGATTTCGGGCGTCGACCTGTCCAGGGGCATCGATGCCGAGACCGCGGCCGAAATCCAGAAGGCGCTCCACGAATGGCGCGTCGTTTTCTTCCGCGACCAGGACCTCAGCAACGATCAGCTAAAGGCATTCGGCCGCGCTTTCGGTCCACTCACGCCCGCGCATCCGATCGCCGACGGGCTGGAGGACCATCCGGAAATCTGGGAGCGTTCGGTCACCGAATATCGCGTGCGCCGCACCGCGAACGATACGCTGCCGCCGGGCCGCCAGCCGCCGCGCGATTACAAGGGCTGGCATATCGACATTACTTTCGTGGCCAATCCCAACCGCTATTCGATCCTCTACGGCGTGGAGATCCCGCCCTACGGAGGCGACACGATCTTCGCGAACCTGATCGAGGCCTATAATGGCCTGTCCCAACCGATCCGCGACCTAGTCGACGGGCTGCAGGCGGTCCATCGCACCAGCAGCTATGACGGTACGAGCCGAGGCCCGCGCCGCGACGGCCTGCCCAACGGCCCATTCACTGCGCTTCACCCGCTGGTTCGCATCCATCCCGAAACCGGCGAGAAATTGCTGTTCCTCAATCCGGGCACGACCAGCCACATCATCGGTCTCAAGGAACGCGAGAGCCAGACCCTGCTCGACCTGCTCTACACCGAGCTGACACGTCCGGAATATCAAGTCCGCTTCCATTGGAAACCCGGCAGTCTGGTGGTGTGGGACAATCAGGCGGTCGCCCATGCCGGGCCGATCGATTACTCGCTGTTCACCGGCGCGCGCACCGTGCGCCGCATCACCGTCGCCGGGGACCTCGCGCGAGGCCCTGACGGCTTCACCTCGAAGCCGCTCGAAGGCGATTTGTTCGGCGTGCTTGGCTGATGCCGCAGGCCGCGCCCCGCTCGCGCTCCGGGCCTTACGGCCTGGCAGCGTTCGTGATCGCCTCGATCGCCTTGCTGGTGGCCTTCGCCCCGGCCTGGCGCGGGGGCGCGGCCGAACGCCGGCTGGACCTCAGCCGGCCGCTTCCCGACCATGTCCCGCCCGGGACCGTGCTGCGCGTGGGCGACCCGGTCACCCAATGGGTATTCCAGCATGAAGGCTGGGAGAAGAAGCTGCCTTTCAGGATCGAATGGGCGCAGATCACCGGCGGCCCCGACGTGACCGAGGCGTTCCACGCCGGCGCGCTCGATGTCGGGCTGGGCGCAAGCGTGCCGCCGATCCATGCCACCTGGACCGGCATTCCGGTGCGGATCGTGGCATTCCGCGATTTCGCCGATCCGGCCCACCGCCAGGCCTGGGTCTTCGGCATCTCGCCCAAAGCCAACATCCATTCGATCGCCGACTTCAGGGGCAAGCGTATCGCGTTCAGCCCAAGCCAGGTGCAGGCGGTCGTGGTGCTGCAGACGTTGAAGGCGGCCGGAATCAAGCCCAGCGAGGTGCGATTAGTCGAACTGCCCTCCAGCATCGGCGGCGACGTCTATACCAACGCGCTTGCGAGCAATGAGGTGGATGTAGCCCCGCTCGGCGCCGGGATCGTGGCCGAACGCTATATCCGCAAGTTCGGCCGCGATGGCGCGCACCTGATCAGACACCCGCCCTTCCGCGACGATGCGGTCGTCGCCTATGTGCCCGAAACCGTGCTGGCCGATCCTGGCAAGGCCGCCGCGCTCAAGATATTCGCCCATTATTGGGGACTGGCCCAGGCCTGGATCAACCAGCACCCGGAAGAACTGGCCCGAGGTTATTATGGTCGGCTCCAGGGTCTCCCGGTTGCCGACGGCCGCCTGATCGTTACCACCACGACAGGAAATCTCAACATTCCGGACGACTGGACGCGAGCCCGGACCGTCGAGCAGGCGGCGATCGATATATTGGGCCCGCAAACCGGGCGCGCGCACCTCAATGCAGCCGATCTGTTCGACCCCCGCTTCCAGTCCATCGCCGCCGACGCCGCGAAAGGAAAAACCTCATGAACGCGCACAGCGGAGACCTGCTCGCTGCGCCATCGGCGCTCACCGCGCCGGCGCAGCGTACGCCGCTCGGGCCGGGCCTGCCCAGCCGCAACGGGCACCTGCTCGGGCCGGGCCTGCTTCTGCTTTATTGGGCGGTCTTGTCCGCAACCGGTTGGCTCGACCCGCGTACCCTGCCCGCGCCCTGGACCGCGATCACCACGGGTGCCGATCTGGTGCGGGAGGGTCGTCTTCAGGAGAATTTGGCCGTCTCCGCGGCTCGCGCGGCGAGCGGGCTGGTGGTCGGCGGAGCCGCGGGCGTGCTGCTCGCCTTCCTGTCGGGCCTGTCCCTGCTCGGCGGCTATGTGATCGACGGCATCGTCCAGCTCAAACGCGGCATCCCGATCCTCGCGATCATCCCGTTCATGGTGCTGTGGTTCGGGATCGGCGAGCCGATGAAGATTGCGGTGATCGCGGTTGCTGCCTTCTTTCCGATCTACATCCAGACGCACAGCGCGCTGCGGGCGATCGACCTGCGCTATGTCGAGCTGGCCGAGACGTTGGGGCTCAGCCGCTGGCAGTTCCTCCGCCGGATCGTGATCCCGGGGGCACTACCCGGTTTTTTGCTCGGCCTGCGCTTCGGCGCGACCTCCGCCTGGCTCGCTCTGGTCGTAGTCGAGCAGCTCAACGCCACCAGCGGCATCGGCTATATGGTCACGCTCGCGCGCAATTACGCGCAGACCGACGTGATGCTGGTCGGGCTGGTCGTCTACGCCTTGCTGGGCTTCGCCACCGATTTTGCCATTCGCTGGTTCGAACGCCGCTTGCTGTCCTGGCGCAGGACGCTCGGCCGATGAGCGCCGCCGCCGTCCGGATCCGCGATCTCAAGCGCACCTTCACGCTCAAAGGCGTGCTCAACGGCGTCGATCTGGATATCGCCGCGGGCGAGTTCGTCGCGCTGCTCGGTCGCAGCGGATCGGGCAAAAGCACGTTGCTGCGCGCGCTCGCGGGGATCGATCACGAAGCCGAAGGCACGGGCGAGATCGCGCTACCGCCCAAAAGCGCGGTGATCTTCCAGGATGCGAGGCTGCTGCCGTGGCTGCGCGTGCTCGACAATATCCTGCTCGGCCAGCCCGCTGCGGCCCGCGCGCGCGCGTTGCAGGCATTGGACGAGGTCGGCCTGGCCGGGCGCGAGAATAGTTGGCCGCACGAGCTGTCGGGCGGCGAGCAACAACGTGTAGCGCTCGCGCGGGCTCTGGTCCGCGATCCGGCCCTGCTGCTGGCGGACGAACCCTTCGGGGCGCTCGACGCGCTCACCCGTATCCAGATGCATGATCTGCTACGTCGCCTGTCGGCACGACACAGGCCGGCGGTGTTGCTCGTCACGCATGACATCGACGAGGCGCTTGCGCTCGCCGACCGCATCGTCATGCTCGACGACGGCCGTATCTCGGCGGACATCGAGGTAGCCGGTCGCGGCGACCGGACGCTGCTCGCGCTGCAGCGCAAGCGGCTGCTCGCGATGCTGGGCGTACTCGAAGAGCCTCATCGCGCGGGCGCGTAGCCCGCATAGATTGCGGCCACGAAACGCTCTTCATCGCCATCGAGCTGGTAAGCGGCCGCCGGCCGCGACGCGATGATCGCGTCCAGCCCATGTCCCTCGCCGATCTGGCGACGGACATTGGCGGCGACGTCGGCCAGCATCGCGCGGTAGGCGGCCAATTCGGCGCGCGTCGCCATCGCGCCATGACCGGGCACGAAGCGTGTGCCCTGGTCGCTCATCGCAAGCGCCTGATCGACCGCACGGATCAGTCCCTGGATGCTGCCGCCGCTGTCGAGATCGATGAAGGGGAAGATGCCGTTGAAGAAGACGTCGCCCATGTGGATCACATTCGCATGGACCAGCTTCACCAATGTATCGCCGTCGGTGTGCGCGTTGGCGACATGAACCAGGCGCACGGTCTCATTGCCGAAGCGGATCGTCATCGCGCGCTCGAAGCTTTGCCTGGGCCAGGCCGCTGCGGGCGATGCGGGCACCAGCTTCTTGTAGGCCGACATATATTGCGACACTTTCAGCCTCTTTCCGACATTGGCCTGCGCCACGATCAGGGCGCCCGCTTCCGCGAAATGCGCGTTGCCGCCGGCATGATCGAGGTGCCAGTGCGTGTTGACGATTTCGACGATCGGCAGGCGGTAAGCCTGCTCGACCGCCGCACGCGTCTCCGGGACATCGGAGGCGCGCTGATCGTCCACGATCAGCACACCCTTGCCGCCCGCCACGATCAGCACGTTGCAGCTCGTGCCTGCCAGCCAACCCACGTCCTTTCCCAGCGGCTGCACCGTCGCGCCATGCGCCGCCACCGCGAGCGCCATGGCCGGCACGGCTGCCATCGCATTCCGAAACATGCCTGTCCCCTGCCTGTCCGAGCCCTGCCGACAGGGATTCGATGCGCGGCGCGAGAGGGGCTGCTGCAAGCCGCGCCGCGCGGGATGCGAACGTCCCGCGCGGCATCGGCGCCGTCCCGCTTCAACCTACGACCGGTATCGGGATCAGGTCAGCCGGTTGGTCAGCTTGCGCACGACCGCACGGTAGGACCGCCCGACCGGCAGCACCGTGCCATCGCGCATGATCGCATGATAGCTGCCGGTCGCGCGGCGGCGCACGCCGACGATCGCATCGGCATCGACCACGCTCGACCTGTGGATCCGCAGATAACGATTGGGGTCGAGCTGGCCGAGCAAAGCGATCAGCGATTCGCGGTGCAGATAGTCGCTGCCGTCGACATATAGCCGCACATATTCGCCCTCGGCCTGGATGCGGTCGATCCGCGTGAGATCGATCCGCACCGATTCGCCACGTCGCTGCACCCACAATATGTTGGCGGCGCGGCTGTCGACGCTGCCGCGCAAGGTGGCAAGCTGCGCGCGCAATTCCTCCACGCGTACCGCCGCCTGCTCCTGACGCATCGCCCGCGCGACGCGCGCGACCGCGGTTTCGAGCCGCCCAAACCGCACCGGCTTGGTCAGGAAATCGACCACACCCGAATCGAACGCCAAGGGCGCGTGGCATTCGTGCGCGGTGACCAGCACGACATGCGGCATCGCCTCCATCTGGCGCGCGAGCTGCTCGATCAGGTCGAAACCGTCGAGCTGGGGCATCTCCACGTCGAGGAACAGGATATCGACCCCGCTTCCGGCAAAAGCCGCGATCGCATCCTCGCCGCATTCGGCGGTCGCCACCACCGTCACCTCGGGAATACGCGCGAGCAAGGCGCACATCCGCTCCACCGCGAGCGGTTCGTCGTCCACCACCATCGCGCGCAGGGTCATCGCGCCACCCGATACGGCATCTGGATCACCGCCGCGAAACCGCCCTCCGGCTGTGGCCCGGCGAGGAAGGCGCAGCGGCCATCATAGCGCGCACGCAGCCGCTCCGCGACATTGGCGAGACCGACATTGGTGCCGCCCGTCGCGCCGCCTGCCCCGACCAGGCTGTTGGCGATGCTGAGGTGAAGCTGATCCTCCACCCGCCGCGCGCGGATGGTGAGCACCACCTGCGCGCGGCTGGTCGCAACCGCGTGGCGGATGACATTCTCGGTCAAAGGCTGCGTGATCAGGCTGGGCACCAGCGCTTTCGCCGATTGCGTATCGACGTCCATTTCCACCTGCAGCCGCCGCGGGAAACGGCGCATTTCGATATCGAGATAGCGTTGCTGCAGCTCGAGCTCGCGTGCGAGCGAGATGTCCTCGCTCGGATCGACCGCCAGGGTCGCGCGCAGGAAATCGGACAGATCCTCGATCATCCGCTCCGCATCGGCGCTGTCGCCCTTGCCGACCAGGGTCGCGATCGAATTGAGCGTATTGAACATGAAATGCGGATTGAGCTGGTAACGCAGCGCGCGCAGCTTGGCCTCGTGCGCCATCCGGTCGAGTACGGCGATCCGTCGTTCGCGGTCCGCCACCGCCCGACTGTAATCGAGCGCGAACACCATCCCGAGCTGCGCCGCATAGATCCAGAACCAGTGGACGGTGTCGGCAAAATAGACGGTCGGCGTGATCTGCTCGCGCATCTCGGGCGCGAAGCCCCGGAAGATCAGATAATCGATGCTGGTCTGCAGGAAACCGCCCGCCAGCGCGAACAGGATCAGCGCGATCAGGCGCAAAACGGTTGCGGATGGCGCGATCAGCCCGCGCAGGCGCGCGATGGCGAAGGAAAGGACCAGGCCCGAGAAAGCGATCAGGAAGCGCGGCAGGAACAGGATCGCGGTATTGGCGGCAAGATGGTCGACCGCGGTCACCACCAGATATTCGGCGATCCAGAACAACAGGATAACCGCGCTGGCCCAATCCCCAGACCAGCTTTCGCCCGACCGGCTTTTCCGAATCCCCTCCATCACGCCACCATAAAGGCTATGGGTTCGTCAGCCACCCGCGCGCGGGACGCTCATGGGTTCAGAGCGCGCCGTTCGCAGAATGAAACGCGCCGTCAGGCGATGATATCGGGAATCAGCTGGTCCTCGAGCGCGGCGATCTCGTCCTTTAGCTTCAGCTTGCGCTTCTTGAGTCGCGCGACCTGGAGCTGGTCGCTGGCGGGGGCGAACAGCAAAGCGTCGATCGCATCGTCGAGGTCGCGATGCTCCTGCCGCAGCACGCCGATCAGCCGAATGACTTCAATCTCGTCCATCACTCAACCCACCCCAACCCGCTTTCCCGCCGTTAGGCTTTTGCGCGATTCCACTCAAGGGGCCGCCCTATCTCGCGGGGCGTGTCGCGGGGCTTCACCGAAAGGATGAATCGCCCGCTCACCCTGCTTCAAAAAGGCGCGGTGACGGCTTTCGGATTATGCATCCGGAATGACCCTGAAAGCTCTCGCCGAAGCGGTGCGATTTTGCCGCGGGCCGTGCGAATCAGGGCGAGACTCTGGCGGCCGAAAGTGATTTATTCGGGAGTCTGACCAGAGAAGAAGGAGCGAGTCGAATGACGAATTCCCATTCCGCTGTTTTGATGGCCAAGCATGCCCGTCTGGACGCGCAGATCCGTGACGAGGAGCATCGGGCATCACCGGATTCGATGCTGGTTTCGATGCTGAAAAAACAAAAACTCAAGATCAAGGAAGCGCTCGCCCAATTCGGCTGAGCCGCCCTGTCGCCCCGGCCGCAACCGCGGCCGGGCGCCTACCCATCAGTTCTTCAACTTCCAGCCGCTGCGGATCAGCATGTAGCAGATCACGCCGAGCACGATGTTGACCGCCAGCAGCACGACCACGCCGGTCGCGATCGGGCTGTCGGTCGTGCCGAGGAAGCCGTAGCGGAAGCCTGAGATAACGTAGAAGAACGGGTTCACGTGGCTGAAGGCGCGGAAGGCGCCGTGCAAGCCCTCGATCGAATAGAAGGTGCCGGACAGCAGCGACAGCGGCTGGACGACGAAGTTCGTCACGGTGGCGTTATGATCGAACTTCTCGGCCCAGATCGAGGTCAGCACACCGAGGAAGGAGAGCATGCCCGCCCCCATCAGCCCGAAATAGAGCGCGGCCCACGGCACCGCCGGAATGATATGCCCCGGCCAGATGTTCACGATCACCAGCAGCGCACAGCAGATCAGGACCGCGCGCGTCACCGCCGCCGCGACCAAAGCGGACAGCAATTCTCCCGCCGACAAAGGCGGCATCAGATAATCGACAATCGTCCCCTGCATCTTGCCTACCAGCAACGAGAAGCTCGAATTGGCGAAGGCGTTCTGCATCATCGACATGGCGATCAGGCCGGGCGCGGCAAAAACGGCGAAAGGATAGCCCATCACCGTGACGCCGCTGCGGCCGAACGCGATCGAAAAAACCAGCAGCAAAAGGAAGGCGGAAAAGGCCGGACCCCAAACAGTTTGTAGTTGCACCTTGAAGAAACGGCGCACCTCCTTGATATAGAGGGCACGCAGTCCTCCCCAGTTGATCATCGCGATCACCGGTTCGCCGGGGGCAGGACGTTTAGTTTCGATCGAGGCGTTGCTCATGCCGCCCGGTTAACCACCGGGTGCGGGAGCGGCAAGCCTCGAAGCCATAGGAAGTTTCGAATGTCGTGGACCGACGAACGGATCGAGCAGCTCCGGCAGATGTGGACGAACGGCCATACCGCCAGCCAGATCGCCGAAACGCTGGGCGGCGTCAGCCGCAACGCGGTGATCGGCAAGGCGCATCGCCTGGGTCTGCAATCGCGCCCGTCGCCGGTGAAGCCAGGCGACAGTGACGCCGAGCCGGTGGCCGCCAAGCCTGCCGCCGAAAAGCCCGCACCCGCGCCCAGAGCGGCGGCGCCGGCGCCGGCCCCAGCCGAACCCAGGCTCGCTCCGGCACCTGCAGCTGCGGCACCGACGCCTGCTGCGCCTGCGGTCGACGCACCCATTGTGCGTTCGATCGGCCCGGGCGGCTTCCAGCGCCAGAATCCGCACGAACAGCAATCGCCGATCCCGCCGGCCCCGCCGCGCCGCCTGGTGCCGGCCAAGCCGTCGCCCGAGATTGCGGACAAGACCAGCCTGCTCGATCTGAACGACCGCATCTGCAAATGGCCGCTCGGCCATCCGGGCGAGCCCGATTTCCATTTCTGCGGCAATCCGGTGAACCCGGGCTTTCCTTATTGCCTGGAGCATTGCTCGGTCGCCTATCAGGCCCAGCTGCCGCGCCGCGACCGCCGTCCGCCGCCGCCGCTGCCTTATGGCGGCCCGCGGGTGCGGTGATTTGAGGAAGCCGGGAGTGATCCTCCCGGCTTTTTCTTATTCGTCACGCCGGACTTGTTCCGGAGTCCACCGTGCCTCCCCGCGAACTGTATGGATGAGGGGCGGATGCCGGAACAAGTCCGGCATGACGGGTTCTTACACAGATCAGTCGCCTCCGGATCGCGATGAACCGTTGCGCGTTCCGACACGCGTGAAAATGCTCCGCACGTTCGCTGCAACCCTCGCGCTGCTGGCTCCCCCCGCCTCTGCCACTCACGCCGATCTTCGTTCGATCACGGGCATGCGCGACCATTATCGCGTGCTGATCGTGTTCACGCCCTCCCTTCACGACGCGCGGCTGGCGGCGCAGCAAGCGATCATGACACGATTGGGTGTGGAGGCCGCCAAGCGCGACCTGCTGTTCGTTCAGGTCGATCCAGCGACCGTGATCGGGGCCACCGACAAGCCCGACAAGCTCCGTCGCAAATTCTCGGTGCCCGTGCTCAACTATCACGCCATCCTGATCGGCAAGGACGGCCACACCCTGCGCGAGGCCGCCGGCCCGATGGAGGGCACCGCCATCCTGCATGCGATCGATTCCTCGCTTATCCGCCGGATCGAGGTCAAACGCGCGCATATGGGCAAACCCATCGTGGACAAGGGCTGAAACGGGCCGCTACAGTTCGGCGACTTATGGCCGACGATCTCTTCGCTTCTTCCGGTAACGCCGCTTCCCAGAATTACGACGCCTCGGCGATCGAGGTGCTGGAAGGGCTCGAACCCGTCCGGCGCCGGCCGGGCATGTATATCGGCGGCATCGACGAGCGCGCGCTGCACCACCTTGCCGCCGAGGTGCTCGACAATGCGATGGACGAAGCGGTCGCGGGCCATGCCACGCGGATCGAGGTTACGTTGTCCGCCGGCAACCGGCTGACGATCGTCGACAACGGCCGCGGCATGCCGGTCGATCCCCACCCCAAATTTCCGGGCAAGTCGGCGCTGGAAGTGATCCTGACCATGCTCCATTCGGGCGGCAAGTTCAGCGACAAGGCCTATGCGACCTCGGGCGGCCTGCACGGCGTCGGCATTTCCGTGGTCAACGCGCTTTCGACCGACACGGTAATCGAGGTCGCGCGCGACCGCACCCTCTATCGCCAGACCTTCGCGCGGGGCCTGCCCACATCCAAGCTGGAGACGGTCGGCCCGACGCCCAACCGGCGCGGCACCAGCGTTGCCTTCACGCCCGATCCCGAAATCTTTGGCGAGAGCGCCCGTTTCAAGCCGACACGGCTCTACCGCCTCGCCCGCTCCAAAGCCTATCTCTATGCCGGCGTCGAGATACGATGGCGCTGCGATGCCGAGCTGATCGGCGACGACACGCCAACCGAGGCGGTGTTCCAATTTCCGGGCGGGCTCGCCGATCATCTGCGCGAGCAATTGGGCAATCGCGAATGCGCGACCGCCGAGCCCTTCATCGGTCGTCAGGATTTCCCCAACGGCCAGGGCTCGGTCGAATGGGCGGTGGCCTTCCCGATCTATTCGGAAGGCTCCTACAGCTATTATTGCAACACCATCCCGACCCCCGACGGCGGCACGCACGAGCAGGGGCTGCGCGCGGCTTTGATCAAGGGCATGCGCGGTTTCGCCGAATTGGTCGGCAACAAGAAAGCCAAGGACCTGGCGCCCGAAGACGTCGTCACCGATGTCGAATTGATGCTGTCGGTCTTCATCCGCGATCCGCAATTCCAGTCGCAGACCAAGGACCGGCTGACATCGCCCGAGGCCGCGAAGCTGGTCGAGAATGCGGTGCGCGACCATTTCGACCATTTCCTGTCGGACAATATGGAGCGCGGGCGGGCTTTGCTCGGCTTCGTGCTCGACCGGATGGACGAAAGGCTGAAACGCCGCGCCGAGCGCGACGTGAAGCGCAAGACCGCGACCAGCGCGCGCAAGCTGCGTCTACCCGGCAAGCTCACCGACTGCGCCAATGACGATCCGGAGGGCACCGAGATCTTCATCGTCGAAGGCGACTCGGCCGGCGGCTCGGCCAAACAGGCGCGCGACCGCAAGACGCAGGCGATCCTGCCGATCCGCGGCAAGATTTTGAACGTCGCCAGCGCCACCGCCGACAAGATCCGCGCCAACCAGGAAATCGCCGACCTCACGCTCGCTTTGGGCTGTGGCGTGCGCGACAAATGCGACGCGGCCAATCTGCGCTACGAGAAGATCGTGATCATGACCGACGCCGACGTCGACGGCGCGCATATCGCGACCCTGCTCATGACCTTCTTCTTCCAGGAAATG
>Ga0157370_10000388_pt1 | contig 55229 bp, 50 predicted proteins | sample C35metaG_FD_113463 | JGI IMG/M metagenome (GOLD analysis project Ga0157370, IMG submission 113463) | Corn rhizosphere microbial communities from Kellogg Biological Station, Michigan, USA - C3-5 metaG | ecosystem: Host-associated > Plants > Roots > Rhizosphere > Soil | place: USA: Michigan...
CAGGAAATCGAAAAGCTCAAACTGCTCGCCGACGGTAACCAGATTGACGCCAGTACCGTACAAGCGGCGGTCGCCGACAGTGCCCGCTATGACGTCTTCGGCCTGATCGATGCCGCGCTCAATGGCGAGGCCAGTCATGCCCTGCGCACGCTCGAAGGGCTGCGCGGCGAAGGCGTCGACAGCACCGTTGTGCTCTGGGCGCTGGCCCGCGAGTTGCGCTTGCTGGCGACCATCGCTCAGCAATACGGCCAAGGCGTACCGCTGGAGAAAGCCTTCAGCCAGGCTCGCCCGCCCGTGTGGGATAAGCGCCGTCCGCTTGTGAGCAAAGCGCTTCAGCGTCACTCGGCCGCACGTTGGAACCTGATGCTTAAAGATGCCCAGCGCGTCGATGCGCAGATCAAGGGCCAGGCGCCGGGCGATCCGTGGTTGGAGATCAGCCGCCTGACGCTGATGCTGGCCGGACAACGTTTGTCGCTTCCTCAGGAGTGATAAACGGCTCTGGACAGCGGCCTCCAGCAGGCCGATGATCCGCGCCGCGGGGCTAGCCTCTTTCAGCCACCCGCCCCGCCCGAGGATTGTCATGGCCACATCGAAGAAACGTCCCAATAAAGCGAAATCCATCATTGCCCAGCCTCTGTTCCGCAGCCGTCAGGAACGCGCGAAGAAAGGCAAAGGCAGCTACCGCCGCGAAGCCTCCCAGCAAAACTGGGGGGCTTCTGTCTTTATGGGCACTGGCTTTTTGCTCGCCGGCTTTATCGCCGCGTGAAGGCTTCGCCCCCGGCAGCGTGATAAGGTGGCCGCTGTTTACCGTCTTGGGACCTGCTGATGTTTAACCTGTCACCGCGCATCCTGGCCTGCGCCGCACTGAGCTTTCACTTCAACCTGCTCACCGCCTGCGCCGAAGCGCCACAAGCGCCCCAGCCAACGCCGCCTGCCATTCCCGCCGCCGCCCATGCACCTACCGCCGCCGGCACAACCGCCGCGCCCGCGCCTGTCCTGCCAGCACAAAGTTTTGAAGACTGGCGCAACCAATTGCGCAGCGATGCCATGAACGCCGGCATCAGCGCCGCGCTGTTCGACCGCGCTTTTGCCAACGTCACCCTTGATCCCGCCGTGGTCGCCGCCGACAACAGCCAACCTGAATTCACCCGCCCGATCTGGGAATACCTGGACGGCGCCGTCTCGGCCCGCCGCATCGCCAACGGCCAGGCGCAATACGCGCAGCAGCAGGCCACGCTGAGCCGCATCGAACAACGCTACGGCGTGCAAGCCGAAACCCTGGTGGCCATCTGGGGCATGGAAAGCGCGTACGGCAACAACATCGGCAACAACAGCGTGATCCGCTCGCTGGCCACCCTGGCGTATGAAGGACGCCGCGCCGCGTTCTGGCGTGAGCAACTGATCGCCGCGCTGCAAATTCTCCAGCATGGCGACATCCAGCCCGAGCGCCTCGTGGGCTCCTGGGCCGGCGCGATGGGCCAGACCCAGTTCATGCCGACCACCTACAACCAGCACGCCGTGGATTTCGACGGCGACGGCCGCCGCGACGTTTGGTACTCCTCCGCCGATGCCCTCGCCTCCGCTGCCCACTACTTGCAGCAGTCGGGCTGGCAGTTGGGCAAACCGTGGGGCTTCGAAGTGCGTTTGCCGCAAGGGTTCGACTACGCCCTGGCTGACCCCGAGCAGCGCAAAAGCGTGGCTGAATGGACGCGCCTTGGCGTGATGCTCGCCAGTGGCTCGGCCGTTGCGCCGACGCTCGCCGGCGAATCGGCGACCTTGTTGTTACCCGCCGGCCATCGCGGCCCGGCGTTTTTGTTGCTGAGCAACTTCCGCAGCATCCTCAAGTACAACAACTCGTCGTCGTACGCGTTGGCTGTGGGTTTGCTCTCGGATGGCATTCGCGGCGCCAACGCCGCCGTGATTGCCGACTGGCCACGGGACGACCCACAACTGGGCCGCAGCGAGCGCATTGAACTGCAAGAATTGCTTGCCGCCCATGGCTTCGAGCCGGGCAGTGCCGACGGCATCGTTGGCGCCAATACCCGCAGAGCAGTTCGGGCCTATCAGCAGCAGTTGGGGTTGCCGGCGGATGGGTATGCGGATCACAGCTTGCTGAACCGGTTGCGCGGGAAATAAACGGCGCCCCGTTTTCTGTAGGAGCCAGCTTGCTGGCGAATCCCGGAGCACCGAGGTTTGCAGGGTTCGCCAGCAAGCTGGCTCCTACAGAGCATGAATATCAGGCAAATAAAAAGGGCGACCCATGGGCCGCCCTTTTTGTTTGCTCCGAAAGGCTTAGCCTTTCTTGGCCTCATGCGCTTGCTGATCAGCGTGATAGGAAGAACGCACGAGCGGGCCAGACGCCACGTTTTTGAAGCCCATCTTGGTACCCTCTTCAGCGAACCAGGCAAAGATGTCTGGGTGCACGAAGCGCTGTACCGGCAGGTGGTTGCGCGACGGCTGCAGGTACTGACCGAGGGTGAGCATGTCGATGTCGTGTTCGCGCATGCGCTTCATCACTTCAATGACTTCTTCGTCAGTCTCGCCCAGGCCGAGCATCAGGCCCGATTTGGTCGGCACGTGCGGTACGCGTTTTTTGAAGTTTTCCAGCAGGTCCAAGGACCACTCAAAATCCGAGCCCGGACGCGCGGCCTTGTAAAGGCGCGGTACGGTTTCCAGGTTGTGGTTGAACACGTCTGGCGGCTCTTGCTCGGTGATGGCCAACGCCACGTCCATGCGGCCGCGGTAGTCCGGCACCAGCGTTTCCAGTTGCACGCCCGGCGACAGCTTGCGGATCTCGCGCAGGCAATCAACGAAATGCTGGGCGCCGCCGTCGCGCAGGTCGTCGCGGTCTACCGAGGTGATGACCACGTACTTCAAGCGCAGGTCGGCGATGGCGACCGCGAGGTTCATCGGCTCGTCTGCATCCAACGGCTTTGGACGACCATGGCCAACGTCGCAGAATGGGCAGCGACGGGTGCAAATGTCGCCCATGATCATGAACGTGGCGGTGCCGCCGGAGAAACATTCCCCCAGGTTCGGGCAGGAAGCTTCTTCGCAAACGCTGTGCAGTTTGTGTTTACGCAGCAGTTGTTTGATGCGGTCGACTTCCGGCGAGACCGGCACGCGGACGCGGATCCAGTCTGGCTTGCGCGGCAATTCCGCGGTCGGCAGGATCTTCACCGGGATACGCGCCATCTTCTCGGCACCGCGCAGTTTCACGCCCATTTCCACCTTGGCCGGTGGGGCTTTAACAGCGGTGCCGGTTGCTTCGTTGCCAGCTACTTCGAGGGTGCTCATAGCGATTCAATTCCGCCCGTCAGGGTCGTCTGTTCAGCGTAGTCGAGGTGTGTGACGAGCTGCGCGCGCAGCCGGGCACTTACTTCGGCAAATTCTATCGGTCCTACCAGATCACGCAGTTGGGTCATGGGCAAGCCGGCATAACCACAGGGGTTGATGCGCTGAAACGGTTGCAGGTCCATGTCCACGTTTAAGGCCAGCCCATGAAACGAGCGGCCGTTGCGGATGCGCAGGCCAAGCGAGGCAATTTTCGCCCCGTCCACATACACGCCCGGTGCATCGGGCTTGGCTTCGGCTTTTACGCCGTAGCTGGCCAGCAGCTCGATCAAACTCAGCTCGATGCGGCTGACTAACTCGCGCACGCCAAGGCTGGAGCGGCGGACATCCAGCAGCAGGTAAGCCACCAGTTGACCAGGACCGTGGTACGTCACTTGACCGCCGCGGTCCACTTTCACCACCGGAATATCGCCGGGGAACAACACATGTTCGGCTTTGCCAGCCTGCCCTTGGGTAAACACGGGCGGGTGTTCCAGCAGCCAGACTTCATCGGGCGTGTCCGCCACGCGGTTGTCGGTGAAGTGCTGCATGGCATGCCAGGTGGGTTCGTAAGGCACCTGGCCGAGCTCGCGAAAGCCCAGGCGCAGGCTCATCAGAGCACCATGTGCACGCGGCCAGTGGCGCGCAGGTCGCTGTTGATGTCTTGCAGTTGTTCGATGCCGGTGGCGGTGATCAGGTATTGCACGGTCAGGTACTTACCGTTGCGGCTGTCACGCTGCACCAGGGTGCCGACGTCCAGGTCCGGGGCGTGGCGTTGCAGAATCTCGGTTACCAGCGCAACGAAACCCTCGCCGGCATCGCCGATGACTTTGATCGGGTAGCGCTCGCAGGGAAATTCGATGGTGACGTTTTGGGCATCGGTCATGGGCGGTCTCGGCGAACTTGTGGTCCGCAAAAGCGGACACCGGCCCGCTCTTTTGGAGCGAAAGGCCGGTGCCTCGGTTATTCGGTGAACGCGGCGATCAGTTGAACAAGCCGAAGAAGAATAGGCGGATGCTATCCCACACGCGGCGGAAGAAGCCACCTTCGTCCACGGTCTCGAGGGCGATCAGGTCGGCGCTGTGCACCACCTTGTCTTCGAGCTTCACTTCAACTTTACCGATCACGTCGCCCTGCTTAATCGGGGCAACCAGTTGCGGATTCAAGGTCATGCTGGCAGCGAGCTTTTTCAGCTGACCGCGCGGCAGGGTCATGGTCAGGTCTTCGGCCAGACCGGCTTTCACCTGGCGGCTCGCGCCTTTCCACACGGTGCCTTGCGCCAGCTCTGCGCCCTTCTGGTAGAAGGTCTGGGTTTCGAAGAAGCGGAAGCCGTAGGTCAGCAGCTTCTGGGTTTCAGCAGCGCGGGCTTGTTCGCTGTTGGTGCCGAATACCACGGCGATCAGACGCATACCGTCGCGCACGGCCGAGGCCACCAGGCAGTAGCCGGCTTCGTCGGTGTGGCCGGTTTTCAGGCCATCAACGGTTTTGTCGCGCCATAGCAGCAGGTTGCGGTTGGGCTGCTTGATGTTGTTCCAGAAGAACTCTTTCTGCGAGTAGATGGCGTAGTGCGCCGGGTCTTCGTAGATGATCGCGCGGGCCAGACGCGCCATGTCGTGCGCCGTGGAGTAATGCTCGGGGTTAGGCAGGCCGGTGGCGTTCATGAAGTGGCTACCGGACATACCGAGTTTTTCGGCGGTGGTGTTCATCATGTCGGCGAAGGCGTCTTCGCTGCCAGCGATGTGCTCGGCGGTGGCGACGCTGGCGTCGTTACCCGACTGAATGATGATGCCGTGCAGCAAGTCGCCCAGCGACACCTCGGTGCCCACTTTGATGAACATGCGCGAGCCGCCGGTACGCCAGGCGTGTTCGCTGACCATCACTTTGTCGTTTTCGCTGATCTGGCCACGACGGATTTCCAGGGTGGCGATGTAGGCGGTCATCAGCTTGGTCAGGCTGGCCGGCGGCAGGCGCTGGTCACCGTTGTTCTCCACCAGCACGTTGCCGCTGGCGGCGTCCATCAGCACGTAGGCCTTGGCGGCCAGCTCCGGTGCGGCAGGAACGGCCGTTTCGGCGGCCCAGGTAGCCGGGGCAGTGATCAGGAGGGCGAACAGACTCAGACGGCGGGTAAAGGCGGTGATATTCATCAGTCTCTCAAGTTACTAATGGCAAACAGGCTCTGGCGAGCAAGTCGGTCGAAGCCGGCGCGTCAGGCGCTATTCCGGCTTCACTAAAGTCGGTTGGCCAAGGTTGGCCGACCGCACACTGTTCTGGATGTTCTGGGCTTCACCCTGCGTGTTTACCGGGCCCATCCGCACGCGGTGCAACGTCTGCTGATTGCGCACGATAGAGCTGATAAACACCGGCGCACTCACCACGGTCGTCAGTTTGTCCTTCAGGAGCTGCGCAGCGTCCGGGTTGGCGAAGGCTCCGACCTGGAGATACAGGCCAGATGGAGCGAGTGAAGCGTTTTTTTTTGCGTCAATCTGCACCGGCACCACTGCAGCGGCGTGCTGCTGCGGCGGCGGAGTGTATTGCTCGATGGGCTGGCCCATGATCTGCGTGGTCGTGGTTTTCACTGGCTGCACTTGCGCCATCTGCGGCTGCGCCAACACCATCGGCACCGGGCGACCCTGCTGGGCCCACCACTCGGCTGGGTCGATGCCTTCCACCTTTACGCGGGCAGTACCGATCTCGGCGTAACCGAGTTTTTTCGCGGCGGCAAACGACAAGTCGATGATGCGATCGGAGTAAAACGGCCCACGGTCGTTCACCCGCAAGATCACGCTTTTGTTGTTGTCCAGGTTGGTCACGCGAACATAACTGGGCAGCGGCAGGGTTTTGTGGGCAGCGCTCATGCCGTACAGGTCGTATTTCTCACCGTTGGCGGTGGCCTGGCCATGGAACTTGGTGCCGTACCAGGACGCGGTGCCGGTGGCCAGGTAGCGTTTGCCGTCGGGCATCGGGTAATAGGTTTTGCCGAGCACGGTGTACGGGTTGGCCTTATAGGCGCCGTAATGCGGCATGGGCACGGCATCGGGAACTTTGGAAATGTCGACGTCCCACCATGGCGCGCCGTCGCGGTGCGGACGGGCGAAGTCGCCAGGGCCGGAAATGGTGGTGGGCGTTGGGGTCGGCTGCGGCGCACGGCTGCTGGAGCAGCTGACCAACATTACGGCCAGTGCGCCAAAGGCGATGAGCTTGAACGGCGTTGCCTGCATTTACTTCGTGCCCCGGGCCTGAACCAACAAATCGGATAACTGATGCACCGCCATGGCGTACATCGCGCTGCGATTGTAACGAGTGATGACATAAAAATTGGGTAAGCCTAACCAATATTCCGGTCCCGCTTCACCCTCCAGACGAAAGGCAGTCACGCGCTCATCGTCGCGCACCGCTTCGTGGCTCGACCAGCCCATGGCACGCAGCTCGCCCACGGTTTTTACCGGGTCCAGCCCTTGGGTCAAACCTTGCTCAGCTTGTTCGCCGCTGATTTGCGCGGTGCTGACCACCGCTTCACCGGTGACCCAGCCGTGGCGTTTGAAATAGCTGGCGACGCTGCCGATGGCGTCGTCGGGGTCGCTCCAGATATTGATGTGGCCGTCGCCGTCGAAGTCCACGGCGTACGCGCGGAAGCTGCTCGGCATGAACTGCGGCAAGCCCATGGCGCCAGCGTAGGAGCCTTTCAGGGTGAGCGGATCGACCTGTTGCTCGCGAGCCAGCAACAGGAACTGTTTGAGTTCTTTGCGGAAAAATTCAGCGCGCGGCGGGTAGTCGAAGCCCAGGGTCGACAAGGCGTCGATCACCCGGTAGCTGCCGGTGTTGCCGCCGTACGATGTTTCAACGCCGATAATCGCCACGATCACCTGCGCCGGTACACCGTATTCCTGCTCGGCGCGGGCCAGTGCTGCTTCGTGCTGACGCCAGAATTCGACGCCTTGGGAAATGCGCCGGTCGGTGATGAAAATCGGACGGTACTCGGCCCAGGTTTTAACCTTTTCGGCCGGACGGGAAATGGCGTCGAGAATCGACTGTTTGCGCTCCACTTCACGGAACAGGTTCACTAGCTGTTCGCCGGCAAAACCGTAGTCGCGGGTCATTTCGGAAACGAATTCGGCAACCTGCGGCGACCCTTCGTAATCAGCGGCGACAGCCTGCTGGGCGAAACCGCAGATACCAGCAAGGCTGGCCAAATGTGCCGTGCGCGTAGCCCAGCGACGCAAACCTAGCATTAAATCCCTCACCCCAATCAAACCTGAGCGATCCACTTACGGTGCGTGTGGACAGCCATTAAAAGCCCAAACCCTGACATCAGCGTCACCAGCGAAGTTCCGCCGTAGCTAATGAAAGGAAGCGGCACCCCAACCACCGGCAACAGGCCACTGACCATGCCGATATTGACGAACACATAAACAAAGAAGGTCATCGTCAGGCTGCCGGCGAGCAGCTTACCGAACAGCGTCTGCGCTTGGACAGTAATTACCAGGCCACGCGCAATCAGCAGCGCGTAAACCAACAACAGCAAGCAGATGCCGACCAGGCCGAACTCTTCGCCCAAAACCGCGATGATAAAGTCCGTATGGCTTTCGGGCAAAAAATCCAGGTGCGATTGGGTGCCCAACAACCAGCCTTTTCCGAAAACGCCGCCCGAGCCGATGGCCGCTTTCGATTGAATAATGTTCCAGCCAGTGCCCAGCGGATCGCTCTCCGGATCGAGGAATGTGAGCACCCGCTGCTTCTGGTAGTCGTGCATCACGAAGAACCACATCGCGATCGCCACCGGCACTACAGCCGCCACCGCGCCTAGGATCCAGCGCCATTGCAGCCCGGCCATAAACAGTACAAACGCGCCAGAGGCGAGAATCAGCAGCGAGGTGCCAAGGTCGGGTTGGCGGATCACCAGCACGAACGGAATGCCGATCAAGGCGAGGCTGATAACGATGTGTTTAAGCCGTGGCGGTAAATTGTGTCGAGCCATGTACCAGGCGATGGTCGCCGGCATGAGGATCTTCATAAACTCCGCCGGCTGGAACCGAATGATGCCGGGGATGTTGATCCAGCGGGTCGCGCCCATGGCGTTGTGGCCCATGACGTCCACCACCACCAACAGCCCGACGCCCGCCAAGTAACCGAGCGGCACCCAGCGCGCCAGGAAGCGCGGTTCGAACTGAGCGATCACGCACATGGCCACGGCGCCCAGGCCGAACGAGGTGGCTTGCTTCAACAGCAGGTCAACGTTCTTGCCGCTGGCTGAATACAGCACGAACAGGCTGCCGGCCGCGAGCACGGTAAGCAGCACGAACAGTTGGCCGTCGATGTGCAGGCGCTGCAACAAACTGGCGCGCCGACGCATCACGTCTTCGTTGGAAATTGTCCGGTCGAAGTTATTACTCATGCTGCCCCACAGTAAGCGCTATTCATGACGGGGCGCCTCAGCCGTAACCGGCGGTGCGTATTGCGGTTTCAGTTGGCCGTTTTCGCCCAGCAGCCAGGCGTCCATCACAGCCTTGGCCACCGGCGCCGCCACGCTGGAACCGCCCTCGCCGTTTTCAATCATCACAGCCACGGCAATTTTCGGCGATTCGGCCGGCGCGAAGGCGATGAACAGCGCGTGGTCGCGGTGGCGTTCGTCGAGCTTGGAGCGGTCGTACTTCTCGCCCTGCTTGATCGCCACCACCTGCGCGGTGCCGCTCTTGCCGGCGATGCGGTAGGTCGAGGTGTCGCCGACTTTGTGTGCGGTGCCGCGCGGGTTGTGCATCACCTGCTGCATACCGGCGCTCACTTGCGCCCAGTCGCCGGGGTTACGCAACACGATATCGGGCATGGGGTTGGGGTCGACTGGCGGCACGCCGTCCACGGTTTTCGCCAGGTGCGGACGAATCCATTTGCCGTGGTTGGCCACCAACGCCGACACCTGCGCCAACTGCAACGGTGTGGTTTGCATGTAGCCCTGGCCGATGCCGAGAATCAGCGTTTCGCCCGGGAACCAGGCTTGGCGATAGCGACCGCGTTTCCAGTCGCGGCTGGGCATCAGGCCGGGTGATTCTTCGAACATGTCCAGCGACACCTTCTGGCCGATGCCAAAGCGGCTCATGTAGGTGTACAGGCGGTCGATGCCGAGCTTGTGCGCGAGGTCGTAAAAGTAGGTGTCGTTGGACCGCATGATCGCGGCTTGCAAGTCCACCGAGCCATCGCCGCTGCGGTTCCAGTTGCGGTATTTGTGGTCGTAGTTGGGCAATTGGTAAAAGCCCGGGTCGTACACGCGCGTGCTCGGTGTCACCACGCCGGAGTCCAGCCCGGCAATCGCCACGGCGGGCTTGATGGTCGAGCCGGGCGGATACAACCCGCGCAGCACGCGGTTGAACAACGGACGGTCTGGCGAGTCGCGCAGCTCGGAGTAAGCCTTGAAGCCGATGCCGGTGACAAACAGGTTGGGGTCGAAACTCGGCTGGCTGACCATCGCCAGCACTTCGCCGGTGTTCGGGTCCAGCGCCACAACGGACCCTCGACGCCCGCCCAGCGCAGCTTCTGCCGCTTCCTGCAGATGAATGTCCATGCTCAGCACAATGTCGGCGCCGGGCACCGGGTCGGTGCGTTTGAGCACGCGCAGAACGCGACCACGGGCGTTGGTTTCGACTTCTTCGTAACCCACCTGGCCATGCAACTGCGGCTCGTAGAAGCGCTCGATACCGGTTTTGCCGATATGGTGGGTGCCGCTGTAATTCACCGGGTCGAGCACTTTCAGCTCGGCCTCGTTGATGCGCCCCACATACCCCACGGAGTGAGCGAAGTGTTCGCCTTGCGGGTAATGGCGAACCAACTGCGCCACCACTTCCACGCCTGGCAGGCGGAATTGATTCACGGCGATGCGGGCGATCTGTTCTTCGCTCAGCTCGAACAGAATGGGCACCGGCTCAAAGGGGCGACGGCCCTGACGCATACGCCGCTCAAACAGGGTGCGGTCTTCGGGGGTCAGCTCCAGCACTTCAACAATCACGTCGAGCACTTGCTGCCAGTCGCCGGCACGCTCGCGGGTCATGCTCAGGCTGAAGCTTGGCCGGTTGTCGGCCACCACCACGCCATTGCGGTCGAAAATCAGCCCACGGGTGGGCGGAACCGGCTGCACATGAACGCGGTTGTTTTCAGAAAGGGTCGAGTGGTACTCGTACTGAATCACCTGCAGGTAATACAGGCGCGCAATCAGCACCACGATCAACAAACAGATGGCGACCGCCCCCACCACCACGCGATTGCGAACTTGGCGGGCGTCTTTCTCGTGGTCCTTGAGGCGGATCGGCTGCGGCATTACGAGGCTTTATTTGTGATAAGGGTGCCCGGACAACACGGTCCAGGCGCGATAAATCTGTTCACCGAGCAGAATGCGCACCAGCGGATGCGGCAACGTCAGCGGCGACAACGACCAGCGTTGTTCGCTGCGAGCCTGCACTTCGGGCGCCAGACCCTCTGGGCCGCCGACCATCAAGTTGATGGTGCGCGCATCCAGGCGCCAACGCTCCAGCTCCGCCGCCAACTGCTCAGTGCTCCACGGTTTACCCGTGACCTCCAGCGTGACGATCTTTTCCCCCGGTTGCACCTTCGCCAGCATGGCCTCGCCTTCCTGACGGATCAGGCGCGCCACGTCGGCATTCTTGCCACGGGTGTTCAGGGGAATTTCCACCAGTTCAAGCGGCAGCTCGGCAGGCAGACGTTTGGCATATTCCTGCCAACCGTCTTCCACCCAGCGCGGCATGCGCGAACCGACAGCGATCAGTCGTATACGCAAGGGGTGCCCTTACTCGCCGTCGCTGTTGAACTGTTCCGCGCTGTTCTGGTTCTGCGCACGGCTTTGCTCAGCGCCCTGCCACAGACGCTCCAGGTCGTAGAACTGGCGAGCGGTTGGCAGCATCACGTGAACGACGATGTCGCCCAGGTCGAGCAGTGCCCATTCGCCGGTGTCCAGGCCTTCGCTGCCCAGCGGGCGAACGCCCTTTTCTTTGACCTTTTCCAGCACGTTGTCCACCAGGGACTTCACGTGACGGTTCGAGGTACCGCTGGCGATCACCATGAAATCGGTGATGCTGGTTTTGCCGCGTACATCGATGGTGGTGATGTCTTGGGCTTTGATGTCTTCAAGGGCGGCGACGGCCAATTTGACAAGGTCTTCGCTCGGCATTACGGGCTTGCTCATAGTTAACTCGTTTCTCGTGTCTAGTTCTGCGCGCGGTACAGTCCGTGCGCATTGATGTAGGCCAGCACCGCGTCGGGCACCAGAAAACGCACCGACTTTCCGCTGGCCAGCAGATTCCGGATCTGGGTGGCAGACACCGCAAGCGGGGTCTGCCAGATAAAAGCAATCTGGCCGCTGGGACCGCTCATGGTCAGCGGGTCGCTGACACTGCGGGCTGCCAGAACATCACGCAGCGCTTGCGGCGCTTCGCTGTCGGCATCCGGGCGTTGCAACACCAGGATGTGACAGTGGTCCAGCAATTCTTCCCAACGATGCCAGGTCGGCAGGCCGCAAAACGCGTCCCACCCCAGCAGTAAAAACAGTTGATCCTCAACCGCCAGTTCAGCGCGCAACGACTCCAGCGTTTCGATGCTGTAAGAGGGCCGATCGCGCTTGAGTTCGCGGTCGTCCACCGTCAGCAACGGCACCCCGGCAACGGCCTGCTCGACCATGGCCAAGCGGTCCGGCGCCGACACTTGCGGGGCGTCGCGGTGCGGCGGGCGTGCGTTGGGAATCAGGCGCAGCTCGTCCAGCGCCATGAACTCCGCCACTTCCAGGGCGCTGCGCAAATGGCCGACGTGCACGGGATTGAACGTGCCGCCGAGCACGCCAATGCGTTTGCCCACCGCTGTCGGTTCAGTGTTCAAGTACGGATATGACCGTCGCCGAACACCACGTACTTCTCACTGGTCAGCCCTTCCAGGCCAACCGGACCGCGCGCGTGCAGCTTGTCGGTGCTGATACCGATCTCTGCGCCCAGGCCGTATTCGAAGCCATCGGCGAACCGCGTCGAGGCGTTGATCATCACCGAGGCGGAATCCACTTCAGTGATAAAGCGCCGGCCCGTGGTGAAGTTCTCGGTAACGATGGAATCGGTGTGCTGCGAGCCGTAGGTGTTGATGTGCTCGATGGCCTCGTCGAGGCTGTCGACGATACGAATCGACAAGATCGGCGCGGTGTATTCGGTGCGCCAATCTTCTTCGGTGGCTTCCAGCACATCGCTGCCCAGCAGCGCGCGAGTGCGCGGGCAACCGCGCAGCTCAACCTTTTTGTCGCGATAAATAGCCGCCAGCGGCGGCAACACTCGCTCAGCGATGGCGGCGTGCACCAGCAAGGTTTCCATGGTGTTGCACGGCGCATAGCGCTGGGTTTTGGCGTTGTCGGCAATGCGGATGGCTTTGTCGATATCGGCCGCCGCATCGATAAACACGTGGCAGATGCCGTCCAGGTGTTTGATCACCGGCACTTTGGCGTCGCGGCTGATGCGTTCGATCAGGCTCTTGCCGCCGCGCGGCACGATCACATCCACATACTCGGGCATGGTGATCAGCGCGCCCACGGCGGCGCGGTCAGTGGTTTCCACCACTTGCACGGCGGCCGCTGGCAAACCGGCTTCGGCCAGGCCTTGCTGAATGCAGGCGGCGATGGCGCGGTTGGAATTAATCGCTTCCGAGCCGCCGCGCAAAATGGTGGCGTTGCCCGACTTCAGGCACAGGCTGGCGGCGTCGATGGTCACGTTCGGACGCGACTCGTAAATGATGCCGATCACACCCAACGGCACGCGCATTTTGCCCACCTGAATGCCGGAGGGCAGGTAACGCATGTCGCGGATTTCGCCGATGGGGTCTGGAAGCGTAGCCACCTGACGCAAGCCCTCGATCATCTCGTCGATGCGCGCGGGGGTCAGGGCCAGGCGGTCCAGCAAGGCGGGTTCAAGGTTGTTGGCGCGGCCGTTGGCGAGGTCTTGCTCGTTGGCGGCGGTGAGTTCGGCGCGGGCTGCATCCAGGGCAGCGGCGGCGGCGTGCAGGGCACGGTTCTTCTGCGCAGTGCTAGCGCGGGCCACCACACGGGAGGCCTCACGGGCAGTGCGACCCAGGCGGGTCATGTAATCGAGCACGGACTCAGTCATGTCGAGGCGGTCTGGCAGTCGGGAAAGCGGCTGATTATAGCGGCGCGGCGGGCCCACGCCCAGCGGCGTCTGGCGGGTGGTAAACAGCGCGTTACAACTCAGCCGTCGGTAACACTGACAAGCACAGCGCGCGCGCCTCGCCGCGAGACGGTGACACTTGCCCGCACACCGCGCCCCCGCTCCGCCCGAAGGTTAGGTAAACAAACGAGGCGCAGATGTCTACCGTGCAGTCATAGCCAATTGCCCACCGCCAGGGACGGGCAACACAACCATGACAGGTGAAGGGAGACGCGCCATGCGCTATCGCACCGACTACAGTCCGGCGCTGTTGGTAGAGCCCAGCCCGTTTGTGCAACTGGGGCAATGGCGCGTGCAGTACCAAGCCTATTCCACCCGCGCCGACGACCCGCGCAGCCCGGTGCTGTTGCTAGGCGGCGCGTTCCAATGCTTCCGCTCGTTTGCCAACGAAGTGGACGAACTGCTGATCGATCACCCGGTCATTTTGCTCGACCTGCCCAGCCAGGGCGGCAATCTGCAGTTGGCGCCTGAACTGAGCCTGGAAGCGCTCGCCGACCTGATCGCAGCCTTCGCCAGGGAACTCAGCGTGCCGCCGCTGATGCCCATCGGCTTGTCTTACGGTTCGGCGTTGGCCGCGCTGTTTGCGGCCCGGCACCCGCAGCACTGCGCGCGACTGCTGTTGGCCGGTATCACCGCCTTTGGCCGCCGGGGCGCGCGGGTATTACTGGAAGAAAGCCTGGCGCTGCTGGCCGAGGGGCGTTGCGCCGAGTTTGCCCACGGTGCCGTCACCGGCCTGCTCAACCCCACTCGCAGTCAGGAAACCGGCGTAGCGCCGGTGTTCCGCAAAGCCCTGCTGCGCCAGTTGCAGCGCTTGTCAGCCACGGAAATCGAGCGCTACCGGCAAAACAGCCAGCGCCTGCTGGCCTTTGCCGGCTTCCACCAGCACCCCATTTGCCCGACCCTGGTGCTCGCCGGTGAATACGACCACTTCACCCAGCCGTGGGAACACACCGTATTTGCCAGCGCCTGCGCCGACGCCCAGTGCGCGCTGATTCACAACGCCGACCACCTCGCCCAATTCGAACAGCGCAACGCCTGCGCCAGTTTGTACAACCCGTTCCTGCGCGGCGAACCGCTGCCGTTGATCAGCCCCGGCAGCACCCACCTGCCGCGCAGCCAGTGGCCGCACCTGGAAAAACGCCACGAACCGCGAAATCCGCCGCTGCATAACCGCGCGCGGTTGCTGCATCCGGTGATAGGTGAACTGAATGTCGACGTGAACGAACTCGGATTTTTTGGCGGGCTCTTACAGGGCGACTTGCCAACCCTAATGCCGCAACGCGGCTGGCAACTGCAGATGGTTGATATGCCCGCCATGGCGATTCTGCCCGTGCGAAGCAGCAGCGCGGAATTGGCCTGGGTGTTTGCGCATACCGATGCAGCAGGGAGTGCGGCGCTGGCCGAACGGGTGAGGCAAGGGGCGATGCCGACGGTTGCCTGCGCCTAAAGAGCGCCGTAACGCCGCCCTCTCCCCCGGCCCCTCTCCCGCAAGCGGGCGAGGGGTGACGTTTCCTTTCGAGCGACTCGATCAGCCCCCTCGCCCGCCTGCGGGAGAGGGTTGGGGAGAGGGGCCGTTGATTTTCACACCGATGCCTCAATCACCCGCACCAACGTCGCCTGCGTCACCGGCGGCAACCCTTGGCTGTGCAGCGCCGGGTCCAGCACCTCGGTGTGGCGAAAACCGCACCGGGCAAACGCCTCGATAATCTCGTCCGCATTGCTGTAGTGCAGCGGGTAATTGCCCCGCGTCAGCCGCCCGATAATGCCCACGCCCCAGCGCAGCTGGCGGTAGCGCGGGTGCTCTTTAAGGTCGGGGTATAGGTCGGTGAGGTAGATGCCGTGCGGAAAACTTTTTAATTGCGCCGCCAAGGCCGTCCAGAATCCTTCAATCACTGGCCGCTCGAAGTAGTTCACCAGTCCCTCGGTAATCACCACCACGGGCTCCGATCGATCCAGCCCGGCGAACAACGCTTCCAAACTTTGCTCGGCCAGAATGTCGACCGAGCGCACCTGATGGCGGCCGTTGAGCCAGCCTTCGCTGTGCAGCAGCAGGCGTTTGCGCACGGCCATGCCCGGCAGGTCGGCTTCCAGATAACGCACGTCGGGGTAACGCTGGCAAAAGCGCCGACCGCGCGGCGACAGCCCGCAGGCAATTTCCACCACCTGGCGCACGCCCCGCTCTTCGATGGCGGCGGTGAGCCGAGCGTCCAGCAGCAGGTGCCGCTGCAACAAAAGGTGCTCGATATCCAACCCAAAGCCCACCCGCGCACCCCAGGCAATCGGACTCAGCAGGCCGTGCACCCAGCGGCCGAATGGCGTGGCAAAGGCGGCGTCACTCAGTTGATGGCGGTACCAGACGTAGCCGGTGTAATGGGCGCTGGGGCTGATGTGGGCACTGTCGGCGCGGCTGCGGTCGGGCATGGCCAAAGCTCTTATTGTTATGATCGCCCGAGCCTAAGCCTTGCCCCTGCGTGATGACAGCCCATGCCGAGTGATCCCACCCTTAGTTTGCCCACCGCTTCGCAACCCAAATGGCCAGAAGGCCGCGCCCTACCCGATCACTTTTTCGACCGCGACGCCCAATTGCTGGCGCAGTCCCTATTGGGCAAGGTGATCCGCCACCGCGTCGGCGACGTGTGGCTCGCGGCACGCATCATCGAAACCGAGGCCTATTACTTCGCCGAAAAAGGCAGCCACTCTTCCTTGGGCTACACGGAAAAACGCCGGGCGCTGTTCCTCGATGGCGGACACATTTATATGTACTACGCGCGCGGCGGCGACTCGCTGAACTTCAGCGCCCACGGGCCGGGCAACGCGGTGCTGATTAAATCGGCGTTTCCTTATACCGACGCCCACAGCGGCCCGGAATGCCTGGCGCGCATGCAGCAGAACAACCCCGACAGCCAGGGCCAGCCGCGCTCGCTGGAAAAACTCTGTAACGGTCAGACCCTGCTGTGCCGCGCCCTCGGCCTTAAAGTGCCGGCCTGGGATGGCAAACGCTTCGACCCCGAGCGGTTTTTTGTCGAAGATGTCGGCTACGCCCCCGAGCAGATTATTCAAACCACCCGCCTGGGCATTCCCCTCGGCCGCGATGAACATTTGCTCTACCGCTTTGTCGATGCTGCTTACGCCCGCCACTGCACGCGCAATCCCCTGCGCCGTGGGCAACTGGAAAATCAGGACTTCTATTACATGATCTCGCAACAGGACCTTGCCCCATGACGGAGTGGCTCAACCAACTCACCGGCTGGCTCAGCGCCAACCCTCAATGGCTGGGCATCGCCATTTTTGTCGTGGCCTGCGTGGAGTGCCTGGCGATTGCCGGCATCATCGTGCCCGGCACGGTGCTGCTGTTCGCCATTGCTGTGCTGGCCGGCAGCGGCGCCCTGACCCTCGGCGAAACGCTGCTGCTGGGCTACACCGGCGGTCTGCTGGGCGATGCCATTTCCTATGCGCTGGGCCGGCGTTTTCACCAAAACATCCGCAACTTGCCGGGCCTGCGCACCCACCCTGAATGGCTAGCCAGCGCCGAGAGTTACTTCCAGCGTTATGGCGTGGCGAGTCTGTTGGTTGGCCGCTATATCGGCCCGCTGCGCCCGATGTTGCCGATGGTGGCCGGCATGCTCGACATGCCGTTGCCGCGCTTCATTATCGTCAGCCTAATTGCCGCGGCCGGCTGGTCGATTGCCTACTTGATGCCCGGCTGGGCCACTGGCGCCGCCATGCGTTTGCCATTGCCGGAAGGCTTCTGGGGACAAGCCGCCGTGGTGGCGGCCGCGTTGGCGGTGTTTATCGGCATCAGCCTGCAAGGCGCGCTGCGCCAACAACACCGTGCCACCGCCTGGATGGCCGGCATGGGGTTTGTGCTGCTGATCGCCATGTTGATCGGCTACCCGCGCCTGGGTCAGCTCGACCAAGGGCTGATGGCGCTGGTGCAAGAGCAACGGCAGCCGGCGATGGACAGCATCATCACCATCATCACGCGCCTGGGCGACTTCCGCACCCAGCTCACCGTCGGCATCATGCTCTGCCTGATGCTGCTGGTGGCTCGCCAATACCGCAGCTTTTTCTTCGCCACCGGCACCATGCTGGGCTGCGCCATCGCCAACCACTTTTTGAAATTGTTCTTTGGTCGCGCCCGCCCGGAAATCCTGCTGGAGCCACTGCACAGCTTCAGCATGCCCAGCGGCCATAGCTCGGGAGCGTTTGCGTTTTTCCTGACGTTGGCGGTGTTGGCGGGGCGTGGTCAGCCGGTGCGAATGCGCCTGACCTGGCTGCTGCTGGCCGTAATTCCAGCGTTGGCGATTGCCCTGTCGCGGGTGTACCTGGGCGTGCATTGGCCGACCGACATCATCGCCGGCGCGCTGCTTGCCGCCACGGCGTGTGCCGCAAGCCTGACGTGCTCGCAATGGCGTCAGCCCTTGCCGGCCATGGCACCGCGCGTGTGGTGGTTGGTGCTGCCGGCGTGCCTGGCCGTGCTGGCCGCCCATGCCAGTTGGGCGTTGCCACAGGCGTTGGAGCAGTATCGGTATGCGCCGATGGTGCCGTGAAAAAATCGCGGCTAAAGCCGCTCCTACAGTCCAACGCAAGTCTGTAGGAGCGGCTTCAGCCGCGATGCTGTTGATCTAGGCGGTCATTTCGCCCTGCAGCTCATCCAGCATCCCCTGAATGGCATCGAGCCGTTCCAGCGGATCATCAATCGCCAGCAGTTGCAGCTTTTGCTCGACATCGAACGGCAGCAGATACGCCAGTTGATACCCCAAGCTCTGCTGCCCCGTCGCCTCATTGCCCATGCCCAATTCCGACACCATCGGGTGCTGAGCCAGCGCTTGCAGCAGTGCGGCCAGGTCGGCGTGTTCGGGCAGCAGCGGGAAGTCCGAGGCCTCGTCGGCCCAGGTAACCTCGGCGGTGGTCAGTTGGTCGCGCTGCACGTGCGAGCGTTGCACATGGAAGCGCCGGGCGCCCTCCACGCGAATGCCGAGCAAGCCGTTGGGCTGCTGTTTCCAGTCGCGAATCACCGCTTCGCAGCCGACCTGGGCGAAGCTGTCTGCCGCCTCGCCCACTTCGCGACCTTCGAGAATGCACACCACGCCGAAGCCTTCGTTGCGTTTCATGCAGGCGCTGATCATGTCCAGATAACGCGCTTCGAAAATTTGCAGGTCGAGCACGCTGCCGGGGAACAGCACCACATTGAGGGGAAACAACGGCACCATCTTTCTCGCTCCTGATTCACTCGTAGGGCTGTGACAACGGTTGCGCCGGGATGATCAGCTGAAAAGCGCCACCGCCAGCGGCAGCGCCACGGCGGTGCCAACGCCCATCAGGCTCATGGCCAGCGCGGCGAAGGCGCCACACTCTTCGCCTTCTTGAAGCGCGCGCGAGGTGCCGACGGCGTGGGCGGTCATGCCCAGGGCCAAGCCTTGCGCCGCCGGGTGGCGAACACCGATGCGGCGCAGCAGTTCAGGCCCGAGGATGGCGCCAATCACGCCGGTGATCAGAACGAACACCGCCGCCAGCGCGGCAATGCCGCCAATCTGATCAGCGACCAACATGGCAATGGGCGACGTCACCGATTTGGGTGCCATGCTCATCAGCATCATGTGGTCGGCGCCGAACCACCAGGCCAGCAACACGCCCATGCCGGTGGCCACCACGCCGCCAATTAACAGGGTCAGCAAAGTCGGCCAGAACAGTTGGCGAATCCGTTTCAGGTTCAAAAACAGCGGCACCGCCAAGGCGACGGTGGCCGGGCCGAGAAAGATGGTCAGGGCTTTGGCGCTGTCTTTGTATTCGTCGTAGCTCAGGCCACAGGCCACCAGCACGGCGATTACGGCAAGCATCGACACCAGCACCGGCTGCAGGAAAAACCAGCGGGTTTTCTCGTAGGCGGCAAGCGCCAATTGGTACGCGGCCAGGGTGACGCCAACGCCAAACAAAGGGTGGTGAATGAGCGCCTGCCAGGCACCGGCGACATCAAACATCTCGCTCACCTCGCTTGCGCTGCTGACGGTCGATGAGCTTTTGCATCATCCACCCGGCGAACAGCATCGACAGCAGCACCGACAACACCAACGAGCCGCCCACCGCCCAGAAGTCGGCGGCAATCGCCTTGGCATACACCATCACGCCCACCGCTGCCGGCACCAGCAACAGCGGCAAATACCGCAGCAAGCTCGACGAGGCCACGGAGATCGATTCGTCCACCTCGCCCTGCCAGATCAGGTAACCGAGCAGCAGCACCAGCCCAATGATCGGGCCCGGCAGCATGTGCAAAAACAGCACGTTCAATACCGTGCCAAGCAGTTGAAAAACCACCAACCAGGTCAGGCCACGTAACAGCATGAGGTTCTCCAATGCAGACCCGGCGGGCGCTGCCACCGGGGTAAAAAATTGTGTCGGGCATTATAAGCACGCTAAGCAAAACGCCCCAACCAGACCGTCGCGCCGGCTGTATGGGCTGTTATTCGCCGCAGCGATGCAGGGTTGACCGTCTTCACCTCGCGTGATGATCTACGGGCATGGACGTTTCAACAAAAACAAAACCCGTCTCCCCAAGGAGGACATATGCCATTGGTACCCGTCGCTGAACTGAAATCCTACATCGGCAAAGAACTTGGCCACTCCGAGTGGCTGACGATTGACCAGGAACGCATCAACCAATTCGCCGAGTGCACGGGCGACCATCAATTCATTCACGTCGACCCGGAAAAAGCCGCCAAAACGCCGTTCGGCAGCACCATCGCCCACGGCTTTTTGTCGCTGTCGCTGATTCCGGTGCTGATGGAGAAAATCGCCCTGGCCCCGGAAGGGCTGAAAATGGCGGTGAACTACGGCTTGGACAGCGTGCGTTTTATCCAGCCGGTGAAAGTGAATTCGCGTGTGCGTGTGTCGGCCAGCGTGATCGACATCACCGAGAAAAACCCGGGCCAGTGGCTGCTCAAAGCCAAATGCACCCTGGAAATCGAAGGCCAGGCCAAGCCGGCGTATATCGCTGAGTCGCTGAGCTTGTACTTCGTCTGATTTCGGACGGTGTTGCAAAAACAGGGCGCTTCGGCGCCCTATTTTTTTGGGGAAGAGCATCGCGTCTTCGTCCGCACACTTGCGGCATACTCCGCCCAAACCCGATCCAACATGGACGTTCTCCCCCATGCGCCACCTCTCCCTCCTCGCCCTGGCCCTGCTGCTAACCGCCTGCGGCAAAGGCGAACCGCTGACCCCGCCCAACGCCGTACTCCCCGATGGCGGCCGTTATCGCGGCGAGGTCGTCGAGGGTTTGCTGCAAGGCAAAGGCCGTATCGATTACCCCAACAGCAGTTGGTACGAAGGCACGTTCAAAGACGGCCTGATGGATGGCGAAGGCGAACTGCACCACTCGGACGGCACTCATTACAAAGGCGGTTTCGCCAATGGCGACTTCGCCGGGCAAGGCACGCTGACGTACAGCGAGGGCAGCAGCTACACCGGCGCCTTCAAGGCAGGCAAACAAGACGGCGTCGGCGCGCTGATCATCAAAGACGGCGACCGCTATCAGGGCGAATTCAAAAACGATCAGTACCACGGCATCGGCAAGCTGCAACGTGCCGACGGCAGCGGCTTTGAAGGCAGCTTCAAGAAAGGCGAGCCCGAAGGCTTCGGCACCACCACCGATGAGCGCGGCAACCAGCTCACCGGCACCTTCAAAAAGGGCGTGATCAATGGCGAAGGCACGCTCAAAGGCGAAGATGGCAGCACGTATGTCGGCAGTTTCAAAAAATCGAATCTGGAGGGCAAAGGCCGCTATCAAAGCGCGGACGGTGACGTCTGGCTCGGCCAGTTCAGCCAGGGCAGCCTGACCGGCAAAGGCCAGTTGGAGCGCACCGACGGCACCCGTTACGACGGCGATTTCAAATACTGGCGTTACCACGGCGAAGGCGTTTTGAAACTGGCAGACGGTGGCCGCTATCAAGGCCACTTCGCCCGTGGCAACTACGACGGCGCCGGCACGCTCACCCTGGCCGACGGCACGGTGCAGAACGGCACCTGGAAGAACGGCAAGCTGGCCCGTGACGCGCAAGGCAATGCCCTGCCCGACCCGCTGGAAGTCGGCCTGTTGCAACAGGGCAAATTGCTAGACCAAGCGCTGGCTGCGATTCCCGCCTCCACCCCGGCCGTCGAGCTGTACACCCTGACCCTGGCTGGCGACGGCGACCAAAGCGTGTTCCTGCGCGAGGCCGACTATGTCAGCAACCTGCTGCGCGAGCGCTTCGGCGCCTACGGCCAGATCACCTTGGTGAATCACCGCGACCACATGCTCGACCGCCCGCTGGCCACGCGCGAAAACCTGCGCCGCGCGATAAAAATCCTGGCCGAACGATCGGGCGCTGAAGATGTGGTGTTCATCTACCTTACTAGCCACGGCTCCAGCGACCATCAGCTGAGCCTGGTGCAGCCGGGCCTGGAACTGGCCAATATGCCGGCCCAGGAACTGGCGGAACTGCTCGTGCCATTAAAGAGTCACTACAAAGTGGTCGTCGTTTCGGCGTGTTATTCGGGTGGCTTCATCCCGCACATCAAGGATGACAACACCTTGGTAATGGCCGCCGCGCGCAGTGACAGAACGTCATTCGGCTGCTCCGATGAGGCCGACTTCACCTACTTCGGCCGTGCCTTGTTCGCCGAAGCGCTGAGCAGCACCGACGACCTGGAACGGGCCTTCGAGCAAGCCAAGGCCAGCGTGGCCAAACGCGAGCGGGAGGACGAGTTCGAACCGTCGGAGCCGCAGCTATGGGCGCCCAAAGGGGTGCTCAACCAGTGGCGCACGTTGCGCGCCGGTCAGGCCAGACAAGCCCTGGCCAAACGCGCCGCGAGCAACCCCGACGGCAGCAACTAGACTTGAGGTTGTCGGATTCCAGGAGGGAGTAGCACCATGTATTTGACCCCACAGAACATCCTGCTCACCGGCGCCACCGGCCTGACCGGCGAACACCTGCTCGACCGTTTGCTCAGCGAGCCCACGGTGCAACGCGTGCTCGCCCCAACCCGTCGCGCACTGGCCGAACACACCCACCTGGACAACCCGCAAGGCGACCTGCTGACCTTGTTGCCTACGCTCGATGGCAAACAGGACATCGCCTTTTGCTGCCTGGGCACCACGATCAAACAGGCCGGCTCGCAGGAAGCGTTTCGCGCCGTCGATTACGACATGGTTCTGGCGGTCAGCCAGCGCGCTCGCGACTTGGGTGCGCGGCACTTCCTGCTGATCAGCGCGATGGGCGCCAACCCGAAATCGTCGGTGTTCTACAACCGCGTGAAGGGTGAAGTGGAGCAAGCGCTGATCGCGCAGAACTGGCCGCAGCTGACCATCGCCCGCCCTTCGTTACTGATCGGCGACCGCCTGGAACCGCGCCTTGGCGAACGCCTGCTGGCGCCGATCATGCGCTGGGTGCCGGGTAAATACCGTGGCATTCCGGCCTGCACGCTGGCCCGCGCGCTGTGGCGCCTGGCTTTGGAAGAAGGCGAAGGCGTGCGCATTGTGGAGTCGGACGAATTGCGCCGTCTGGGCCGCTGAGCGCTGCCTCTTGCACATTGTTTAACGCACATCGAGCGGCCACTATGGCCGCTCTTTTTTACCGCTCGAGATTGGCCATGACCACCACCTTGCTCTCCGTGCTGCAAACCGCCGACATGCTGGAAATCAACGGCCTGTACGCCTGGCAATTCGAACTGCACAGCGACCCGGCCCACCCCGGCCCGGCGTTGCGAATTGAATGCATGGACGGCCGCGAACTGCGCAAATGGCAATTCACCCTGGAGCAGATCGCCGCCGCCCAACACAACGTCGCCAGCGACACCTGGGCCATCAGCGATGGCAAAGCCAGCCATGAAATCAAAGCACTGGCCGGCATCAACGCCGACAACGCCGATGCGGCGGATGACATGCCGGATGATGATGTGGCTAAGTTGTAAAACCATCGCGGCTAATCGGAATACCCCCAACCGCTCCTCCAGCAGATTGAGGTCTCCTTCAGCAGAGGCGCCACCTTCGATAGCCTGGGTCCCCGCGTTCGCGAGGACGACGGAGGTTTATCGGTTATCCCCGTCGTCCTCGCGAACGCGGGGACCCAGAGTCGCAAGGCGAGCACCCATCACAATCCGCCGCTTACCCCGAGACTGAACCCCAACGCCGCTGCCAGCGACAACGGCAGCAACAGCGTGTCGAGCAACGCGCTGGCGGGCAAATCGAGCCCTGGGTATTTCGGCGATTCAGCGCCAAAGCGGTCCAGCGGACAGCAGCCGCCGTTCAAGGTGTACCAATCCAGCCGCGTGCCGGCATACACCACCGGCGCGCCGGGCTTGGCGGCGTTCAGCGTGCGGGTAGTCGCGCAGCCAAACAACTGGGCGGCGAGCAGCACCAGCAGCACGGCCCGCGACGTTTTATTCATCGCTGCTGAGGTGATGCTCGCCCCAGCGCGGCAGCATGTCTTGGGGAATCCCAAGCACGTTGAGGATGCGCGCCACCACAAAGTCGATCAGGTCGTCGATGGTTTGCGGCTGGTGATAAAAGCCCGGTGCGGCCGGCAAGATCACCGCGCCCATGTTGGAAAGCTTGAGCATGTTTTCCAGGTGAATGCTGGAGAACGGCGCTTCACGCGGCACCAGAATCAGTTGACGGCGTTCCTTCAGCGCCACGTCGGCAGCGCGTTCGATCAGGTTGTTGCAGGCACCCGTGGCAATCGCCGACAACGTGCCGGTCGAACACGGCACCACCACCATCGCCCCCGGTGCGCCAGAGCCCGAGGCCACGGGCGCCATCCAGTCTTCCTTGCCGTACACGCGAATCTGCCCTGGGGCGGCGCCGGTGTATTCGCTAAGAAAGGCCTGCATCATTTTTGGCTTGGCGGGCAGGCTGACGTCGGTTTCGGTGGCCATCACCAGCTGCGCCGCTTTGGAAATCAGAAAGTGCACCTCACGCTCTTCCTGCACCAGGCAGTCGAGCAGGCGCAGGCCGTATTGCGCGCCGGAAGCGCCGGTCATGGCCAGGGTGACGCGTTCAGGTCCGTTCATCATGGCCTCAGCCCTCCAACGCTGCCGCGAGTTTGCCGTGCAGGCCGCCGAAGCCGCCGTTGCTCATCACCACCACTTGCGTGCCCGGGGTGGCCTGGGCTTTGACAGCGGCGATGATGGCTTCCAGCGAGTCGCACACGTGCGAGGGCACGGTGCAGCTTGCGGTGGTGGCGGCCAGGTCCCAGCCGAGATTCGGTGGGGCGAACCAGTACACCTGATCGGCCTGGGTCACGGAGTCGGGCAAGCCGTCGCGGTGGGCGCCGAGTTTCATTGAGTTGGAGCGCGGTTCGATGATGGCGATGATCTTCGCCGAACCCACACGTTTACGCAGGCCATCCAGCGTGGTGGCGATCGCGGTTGGGTGGTGGGCGAAGTCGTCGTAGATGGTCACGCCGTTCACCTCGGCAACCTTTTCCATCCGTCGCTTCACGTTCTTGAACGCGCTCAATGCTTCGACGCCTTGCGCCGGCACCACGCCGACATGCCGCGCAGCGGCCAGGCACACCAGCGCGTTGGCGACGTTGTGCTGGCCGGTCAGCGGCCAATCGACCACACCTTGCGCCACACCTTCGAAGCCCACTTCAAAGCGCGAGCCGTCTTCGCTGAGCAGCTTGGCTTGCCATTGCGCGCCGTCGCCGGTGGTTTGCACCGGGGTCCAGCAGCCCATGTCGATCACGCGCTTGAGCGCGGTTTCGGCGGCCGGGTAAATGACCAGACCTTCGCTCGGAATGGTGCGCACCAAGTGGTGGAATTGGCGCTCGATGGCGGCCAGGTCCGGGAAGATATCGGCGTGGTCGAATTCGAGGTTATTGAGGATGGCGGTGCGCGGACGGTAGTGGACGAACTTGGAGCGTTTGTCGAAAAACGCGCTGTCGTATTCGTCCGCCTCGACCACGAAGAACGGCGTGCCGCCAAGGCGCGCCGACACCGCGAAGTTCTGCGGCACGCCGCCAATCAAAAAGCCCGGGCTCATGCCGGCGTGTTCCAGCACCCAGGCCAGCATGCTGCTGGTGGTGGTTTTGCCATGGGTGCCTGCCACGGCCAACACCCAGCGGCCTTGCAGCACGTGGTCGGCCAGCCACTGCGGGCCGGACACATACGGCAGGCCTTTATTGAGCACGTATTCCACCGCCGGGTTGCCCCGCGACAGGGCGTTGCCCACTACCACCAAATCAGGCGCCGGGTCGAGGTGGGAAGGGTCGTAGCCCTGCATCAGCTCGATGCCCTGAGCTTGCAGTTGGGTGCTCATGGGCGGGTACACGTTGGCGTCGGAACCGGTCACCCGGTGGCCCAGCTCCTTGGCCAGAACGGCCAGCGAGCCCATGAAAGTGCCGCAAATACCCAGAACATGAATGTGCATAACCAACCCCCGGAGAACAGGCGGGCAGGTTACCGCAGGCGTTGGGGATGAACCAGAGAGGTTTGCCAGCGCCCTCCCCCATCACCCGCACGGGCGATGGCAGAGGGGCTGAGCGGCAGCAAAATTTACAGGCGGAAGCTGCCCATTTGTTTGCCCAGATCATCGGCCAGACCGAGCAGGGTTTTGCAGTCCTGGCGGCAGACTTGCACTTCATCCGAGGTGGCGTGGGCCAGGTCGGCGATCCCCTGCACGTTGCGGTTGATTTCCTCGGTCACCGACGACTGCTCCTCCGTGGCCGCCGCCACTTGGGTGTTCATGTCGCTGATGCGCTCGATTTGCGCCGTGATCGAACCCAGCGACTCGCCCGTGCGCTGGCTCGACTGCACGCCATTGCCGGTCGCCGCCTGGCCAGCCTGCATGGAGCTGACCGCCGCCTGCGCCCCGGTTTTCAGGCGCTGAATCATTTGCTGAATTTCACCCGTCGAGGCCTGGGTGCGGCTTGCCAGGGTTCGCACCTCGTCAGCCACCACGGCAAAGCCACGGCCCATTTCCCCGGCGCGGGCGGCTTCGATGGCGGCGTTCAAGGCGAGCAGGTTGGTTTGTTCGGAAATGCCGCGAATCACCGACAGCACCTGGTCAATGGACGCCACTTCGTTGGCCAATTCGCCGACGGCGCCGGACGCCTCGCCGATGTCGTCGGACATTTGCTCGATCTGCTTGATTGAACCGCCGACCACTTGCCGCGCTTGCACGGCTTCGTCGCGGGCACTTTGCGAGGTACTGGCAGCGCTGCTGGCGTTGCGGGCGATTTCCTGAACGGTAAGGCCCATCTCATGCACGGCGGTGGCGACCATGTCGGTCATTTCCTGCTGGCGCCCGGCACGGCCGGCGGTGTTTTCCACCACGGTGGCCACTTGGTCGACAGCGGTACGCAGCTTGACGCTGGTGCCGAGCACGGCGCTGATCAAGTCGCGCTGGCTGGCGATGAAGCGGTTGAAACCTCGGGCCAGATCGCCCAATTCGTCCTGGCGCGTTTCATTCAGACGGCGGGTAAGGTCGCCCCCACCGCCACCGATTTCCACCAGGGCATCGGTCACCTGCTTGATCGGACGCACCAGCCCACGGGCCAGCAGCACCACCAGCCCCAAGGAGAACAGCGCTACCACGAGACCGATCAGGCTGCTGGTGATCAGCGCCTGGTTGGCGTCGGCATAGATTTCCGCCTCGGGCACCTCGCTGACCAGTAGCCAACCCAGGGTTTTCAGGGGCTGCGCCACGGCCAGGTAAGCCTCGCCGTCGCGCTCGAAGTGCACAGCCTTGCCGCTGTCGACCAGCAACTTTCCGGCGGCATCGCTACCCAGCAGGTCGCTGAGTTGGCGGGTGTCGTTGAATTCGGCCTGTGGGTGAATCTTTACTTTGCCGTCGGCGCTAACCAGGAAGATCCGCCCGGTTTTGCCAAAGTGAAAGTTGCGCACCAGATCGGACATGGCTTGCAAACCGTAGCCCAGCCCGGCCAAGCCAAGGGTTTTGCCATTGGCGGTGATGCGCTGATTGATAAACAGCGTGGGCTGGTTGGTGGTCTTGTCGGTGTCGATCTGCACCACGCGGTTCTCGCTGCCATCGACAAAGCTGTAGAACCAGCCGTTCTCGGACGGGCCGCGTGTAAGCGTGCGATCCAACTTGGTTTCGGTGAGGTAATGGCCGCTGTCGGCCGCGACAATAAAGGTGGTCAGCGCCTTTTGCTGGCCTTGCACGCCGCGCAGGTAGCGCATGAACGCTTCCTGCTGGGCCGGGTCTTCGCCGTTGGCCAGCCATTCCTCGACCATGCTGTTTTCCGCAATGCTGCGGGCGGCGGTGAGGGGTTCGGTGAGAATCCGTTCCAGGTCATTGCCAATGGCGGTCACGCTGGCCGGCAAGGCCTGCTCGACCAACGCCTTCTCCGCAAGGCGGTTAACCACGGCGGCATAAATGCCGACAACAATCAGAATGCTCGCCAGCAGAGCGGCGCCCATGCTGAGGATTAATTGCCACTGAATACTGCGTTGCCAGAGGCGCATGGGCGGTTACCTGTATGGGCTTGGAGGGAGATTGAAGGCAGATTGTATACAAAGCGACTGACTTTTCGGTCAGCAAATTTCCTTGTTATGACTACACGCTTTGTTCTTATCGACCGCCGCTATTAGTAGCTTTAGCTCCTAATCGGCTCTCCCGCTGACCACTCGTCAGGGTTTTCGCTTGGCCTCGCCCTGAGCCACGGTCCACGGCACTAACTGGGCGCTCAAGGCATCGCTGGCCTGACCAAAGGCACGCACCACGTCAGCCACTTGCGCGCTGCTTGCCGGCTGCTGCACATCGAAGCGCCGTGCCGCGAGAATTTTACGGCTGGCGCTGTCCACCAGTTGCACGTCCAGGCGCACCACCACCGCCACTTGGCCGTCGTGATATTCGGCCTGGAACGCACGCAGGTCGCTGCTCAACACCACATCGGCCTGAAGCTGCGCGTCGTCGCTGCTCACCTGCTGAACGCGACCGTCGGCTTGGAAGCCATCGAGCAGTCGATTGCGCAGCAGCACCGGGCCGGTGTCGCCCCAGCGCGCGCCCTGGTAATTGCTGATCACACTGCCCTGCGGGACCACTGCGATGCGCGGGCTGTCGAGCACCATGGTCGCCTGCGGTTTGGCCACGCGCAGCGACCAACTCACCGGCGCGCCCGCGCTAACAGCCGACACCGGCGCAGCAGGCAGTTGGTAAATGGTGCTCGGCTCGGTTTTCGGCAAAATTGAACAGGCCGATAACAGGCTCAACAGCCCGAGCATCAACAACGGGCGATGGGCGCGCGGGGTCATGGTTGGAACTCCTTGTTCTTCTCGCCGCCGAGCAGGTAGCCGGCAGGGTCTTCCTGCAGGCGACGGGTAATCGCGCGCAGGCTGCTGAGGGTTTCGCGCAACTCGCCAACCGCCGGGCCGATGGCGCTCAGGCCCTGGGCGCCGGCATTCAGCGAATCGCGGTTTTCATTGAGCAGGTTTTCAATGCTCTGGCTGGCACGGTCCAGCGCGGCCATGGCGTCGCGGGCGCTGTTGAGCGCTTCCTTGCCTTGCTGATCGAGCAGGTTGTTGGCGGTCGCCATGACCTTGCTACTTTGCTCCAGGGTCACGCTGGCTTGGCGCGAAGCGGCGGCCAGTTGTTTGACGATAGCGCGCATGTCCTCGCGCTCATCGGCAATGGCGCCAGTGGCTTGCTCAAGGTGATCAAGCGTGCGGCTGACCCGCGCCACGTTGTCGGGCGACACCAATGCGTTGGCGCTGGCGGCCAGCTTGTTGATGTTGGTCAGCAGGTCTTCACCACTGGCCAGCAGCGCCGTGATCGGCGAGCGGTCGGCAACAATCACCGGCACCTTGCCGGTCTTGCTCACCAGTAATGGACTTTGCGGCGAGCCGCTGTGCATCTGAATAAACGAACCCCCAGTAATGCCCACCAGCGACAGCTTGGCGTGGGTGTCTTGCTTGACCGGCGTATCCGCCGCAACGCGAATGCGCGCGCGGACTTTGCGCGGGTCTTTGGGATCGAGTTTCAAGGCGATCACTTCGCCGACCTTGATGCCGCTGTACTGCACGGTGCTGCCGGGCGACAGACCGTTCACGGCCTCATAAAAGACGATGTCGTACAGGGCGAATTCGCGGTCAGCCGTGGACTTGGCCAGCCACAGGCCGAACAGCAGCGCGGCGCCGACGGCAATCACCGTGAACAAGCCGATCAGCACGTGATGGGCGCGGGTTTCCATATCAGTTGTTCTCCGTTAAACGGGCGCTGGCTTGCAGCGCGGCACGGCCACGGGGGCCATGAAAGTAATCGTGAACCCAAGCGTCCGGCGTGGCCGCCACGGTGGTCAGGTCGCCGGCCACCAGCACGCGTTTCTGCGACAGCACCGCCACCCGATCGCAGATGGTGTACAGCGTGTCGAGGTCGTGGGTGACGAGAAACACCGTCAGGCCCAACGCATCGCGCAGGGTCAGAATCAGTTGGTCAAACGCCGCCGCACTGATGGGGTCGAGGCCGGCCGTGGGTTCGTCGAGAAAGACGATTTCCGGGTCCAGCGCCAAGGCGCGGGCCAGCGCGGCACGTTTCACCATGCCGCCCGAGAGCGAATCCGGGTACTTGTAGGCCGCCGTTTCCGGCAATCCGGCCAGGGCCAGTTTCACCACGGCCAGGCTTTCAGCCTCATCGCGGCTAAGGCCGGCGTGCTCAATCAGCGGCAAGGCAATGTTTTCCAGAACCGTGAGCGAGGAAAACAGCGCGCCGGATTGAAACAACACGCCAAAGCGGCGCTCGACCTGCGAGCGCTTTTCTGGCGACAGACTCAGCAAATTTTCGCCAAACACTTTCACGCTGCCCGCCGTGGGCCGTTGCAGGCCGACAATGGAGCGCAGCAGCACCGACTTGCCGGTGCCCGAGCCGCCGACAATGCCGAGAATTTCGCCGCGCATGACGTCCAGGTCCAAGTGCTCATGCACCACCTGCGCGCCAAAGGCGTTGGTGAGGTCGCGAACCTCAATCAGGGCGCTCGCTTGTGCACTCACCAGCCCATCTCCATAAAGAACATTGCCGCCACCGCATCCAGCAGAATCACCACAAAAATCGACTGCACCACCGCCGAGGTCGTGTGCTCACCCACCGACTGCGCGCTGCCGCTGACCTTGAAGCCTTCGAGGCAACCAATCACGGCAATCAGAAACGCAAACACCGGCGCTTTGCTCAAGCCCACCAGCAAGTGCTGCACCTCGATGCCCTGAAGAATGGTCAGGTACATGGTCGGCGAAATATTCAGCACCAGCAGGCACACCACGGCGCCGCCGAGAATGCCGGACAGCATGGCCAAAAACGTCAGGATTGGCAGCGACACCAGCAGCGCCAGTACGCGCGGCAGCACCAGCAACTCAATCGGGTTGAGGCCCAGCGTGCGAATGGCGTCGACCTCTTCGTTGGCCTTCATCGAGCCGATTTGCGCGGTAAAAGCACTGGCCGTGCGACCGGCCATGAGAATGGCGGTGAGCAGCACACCGAACTCGCGCAGAAAGGCGAAGGCCACCAGGTTGACCGTATAAATAGTGGCGCCGAAATTGGCCAGCACCGTGGCGCCGAGAAACGCCACCACCGCGCCGACCATAAACGTCAGCAGCACCACGATAGGCACCGCGTCCAGGCCGGTTTGCTCGATATTGGAAACCAGCGAAGTCACCCGCCAACGGCGCGGTGCGAACAGGCCGCGCAACAGGGTTTCCAGCACCAGGCCAATAAACCCGAGCAGCGCCGCGACGCGCTCCCACAAACTCGCGACAAAGCCGCCGATATGCGCGAGCACATCGGCCAGGCCGGCACGGGGTTTGGGTTTTTCTGGTTGGCAGTAAGTACGCAGCGCGGCGCCCACGGAGTTGAGCAGCGCTTGCCGCGCAGGCGTAAGGGACGCATCGCTGGCCGCCAGATCAATCAAGCGCTCCGCACCGAGCAAGTCAGCCAACAGCGCTGCGCCGGAGGTGTCGAGCGCCTGCAGGTCAGCGAGGTGAACGGCGGTGGCGCCATCGAGCCGTGGGCGCATGGTCGCCACGTCGCGGGCCAGCTGGCTGTAATGGGGCAAGGTCCAGTCGCCGCTGATCCTCAGCTGCGCAGGCGATGCGGCGGTGTCTAACTGTAAGGCTGAAGTCATGTAAAACGGCTTACTCATCCTGGGTGGCCGGTAGCGTAGCAACGGCAGGTTACATCACGCGCGCGTTAAGGTGTTTCTTGCTCTTGCCGCTTGCAGATGCGGCCGCCGTTTGTAGCAGGGAGCTGGCTCGCGAAGCTCTAGCCCGGCCCATCGTTTCCAGGATTCGCCGGCAAGCTGGCTCCTACACAGGCAATACCGTACAAATGGAACCGCCAGACGCTGCGCTTGCCCAAGCTTAACGTCGTTGTTCATGCACCCCGAGGACAGAGCATGCAGGTAGAAGGATTCTTCGATTGGCTTGGCCACGCGCTGGGCACGGTTATCCGCTTTATCGTCGACGGGCTGAGCGGCCTGTTGCACCTGATCGGCAACGCCGGCAGCCAGTTCCTGCACGGTCTGTCCAGCGCGCTAGGCATTACCCCATCGTTGCTGAGCATTGTCGCGCTGGTTATCGGCCTGCTGTTTCTCTACAGCGCCGTGCGCGCCTTCATGCGCCGTTCGGTGGTGCTGGGCATTATCTGGTTGCTGCTGGGGTTATGGCTGATCAGTCTACTGATCAGCTAAGCCCGCAGGCTTGCACATTTGTGTCGCCTTCTGCGTTTGCAACCGTGCAGGCAACTGCGAAGCTACACGCCATACACGCCCGGTAACGGGCGCCGGACAGATGTAGAGGCTCACCATGCGAATCAGCTCCCACTTCGACAGCGGCAACATCGAGGTTCATGACCTCAGCAACGCGCAGCACCCGCTGCTGAAAATGCGCAAAGACCTCAACAGCGCCCACTTTCAGTGGTTTCACTTCAAAGCCGAAGACCTCACACCCGGCCAGCGTTACGACTTCAGCATCACCAACGCCGGCGAAGCTGCCTACAGCTGGGCCTGGCCCGGCTATAACGCCGCCGCCTCGTACGACCAAAAAACCTGGTTTCGCGTGCCCAGCACCTACGTCGACGGCACCTTGAGCTTCGGCCTTGACGTTGAGCAGCCGCAAATCTGGTTCGCCTACTTCGAACCCTATAGCCGCGAGCGCCACGACTGGCTAATCGACCAGGCGCTGGTCAAAGCCGACGCGCAATTGGTCGCCTGTGGCAAAAGCATCGAAGGCCGTGACATCCAACTGCTGCGTATCAGCCGCACCCCCAACGCACAGCGGAAAATCTGGATCATCGCCCAGCAGCATCCCGGCGAGCACATGGCCGAATGGTTTATGGAAGGCCTGATCGAACGCCTGAAAAACCGCGACGACGCCGAGCTCAACACCTTGCTCAGCAAAGCCGATCTGTACCTGGTGCCCAACATGAACCCCGACGGCGCCTACCGCGGCCACCTGCGCACCAACGCCGCCGGCAAAGACCTCAACCGCGCCTGGCAATCGGCCAACGAAACGCAAACCCCCGAAGTGTTCTTCGTGCAACAGCACATGCGCGCGGTGGGCGTGGACTTGTTCCTGGACATCCACGGCGACGAAGAAATCCCCCACGTCTTCACCGCTGCCTGCGAAGGCAACCCCGGCTACACCCAGCGTATCGCCGGGCTTGAAGAACGCTTCCGCCAACGCCTGGTCGCCCACGGCGCCGAATTCCAAACCCGCTACGGCTACCCCCGCAGCGAACCGGGCAAAGCCAACATGGCCCTGGCCTGCAACGCCGTTGGGCAAGAATTTGACTGCCTGTCCTTCACCATCGAAATGCCCTTCAAAGACCACAACGACACCCCGAACCCAACCACAGGCTGGGACGGCAAACGCTCAAAGCAACTCGCCAAAGATGTACTGAGCGTGACCGCCAGCATGGTCGATGAACTGCGATAAGGCCCCACTCCCCTGTAGGAGCGGCTTCAGCCGCAAGTTTTTGATTTGCTTGTGATCGGCTTGTGATCTGCCTGTGATCTGGCTTGTGATCTACCGCTCTTGATCTTCCGTTCTTGACCTACCCCGCACCGTTCATCGCAGGCCGAGTGGAGTCGTTGCGTAGGGGGTTGAGCGGCCGGGAGCCGCGAGAGGCGTGTCGGGCCAAGGATGGCCCGTCTCGCCGTGCCCCCGGAGCAAGGACGGAGCGAGGGAACCTGGAGCGCAGCGGAGGGCCAAGGTAGGGGCTAGACCTTTTGGTTACTTTTGGGTGGTCCGGCAATCTGGCGATGCTAAAAGTGACTCGCGCGTAAGGCGCGAAACAAGAACGTTCAGCGCACGCGGTTATGAATACCTTCGCCGATCCACCGTGTACGGCTTGAAATACTGGATTCCCGCCTGCGCGGGAATGACGGGGGTTTTGATAACGAGCGTGGCAGAGAAGCTCGCGCGTAAGGCGCAAAACAAAAACGTTCACCACACGCGGTGATGAATACTTCTACAACTGCGTCCGCCTGGAAATTCTGGATCCCCGCGTTCGCGAGGATGACGGAGGATCTGATAACGAACGGGGCAGAGAATACCTTCGCCGATCTACCGTGTACGGCTTGAAATTCTGGATTCCCGCCTGCGCGGGAATGACGGGAGTTTTGATAACGAGCGCGATACAGAACGTCGCGCGTGCGGCGCGAAACAAAAACGCTCAGCGCACGCGGTAACGAATACCACCGCGCAATCAGCTCAATAGGCAGATCAAGGCTTAAGCCTCGATCGCGCCGGTTACCGCATCGAACTCAACCACCCCGTATGCGGCAAACACTGATCCTGCTTACACGTAATCGACGCCACCGGCGGCCCCTGCCGCGCCAACTCCACACGGATGGCGGCCGCGCCATACACCGCGCAAATCGCCAACAGGCCTAAAGCAATCATGCATTTTCTTGTTTTTATAGTCATGGCGACACCTCTGGGAAAAGAGTCCGTACTTCCAGCCTAGGCCAACCACCGCCAGAAGCATCAACCGTTTAGCCATATTCACCGGGCATATAAGCACCTATGGCGCGGTGCCGACGCGCCTCTATACTGCGGCGTCCACAGGAGTCCCCGATGCTGCGCCACGCCTGGAGCCACGCCCCCACTCACCAGAAAGTCTGGGCGCTGGCCGCTCCCATGATCCTCTCCAATATCTCGGTGCCGCTGGTGGCCTTGGTGGACAGCACCGTGGTCGGGCATCTGCCCCACGCCCACCAGCTCGGCGCCGTGGCGGTGGGCAGTACGTTGTACGTGATGATCGTCGGCATTCTCGGTTTCCTACGCATGGGCACCACTGGCTTTGCGGCGCAGGCCAGCGGTCGTGCCGATGGCGGCGCGCTGCGGCAGGTGTTGGTGCAGGGGCTGGTACTCGCCGCGCTGTTGGCGCTGACCCTCGGCTTGCTCGCGTTGCCGTTTGGCGATATGGCGCTGGGGCTGATGAATCCGTCCGCTGAACTGGATGAACAGACCCGCGCGTTCTTCCACACGCGGCTGTGGGGCCTGCCCGCCGCGCTGGCGAATTTCGCGCTGATCGGCTGGTTCCTCGGCACCCAGAACGCGCGGGCGCCGTTGGCGATTCTGCTGGGCACTAACGTGCTGAATATCGTGCTGTCGTTGTGGTTTGTGCTGGGGCTCGACTGGGGCGTTGTCGGCGCTGCGCGGGCGGCGGTGCTCAGCGAATGGGGCGGCGCGCTGTTGGGCTTGGCGCTAACCAGCGGGGCGCTGCGGCGCTATCCGGGGCGCACCCATTGGGCGGCGATGACGTTGTGGCGAAATTGGCGGCCACTGCTGGCGGTGAACCGCGACATTTTTATCCGCTCACTGGCGCTGCAGGGCGTGTTCTTCCTGCTCACGGTACAAGGCGCGCGACTGGGCGATGAAACCGTCGCGGCCAACGCCCTGCTTCTTAATGGCTTACTGCTGACTGCCTATGCCCTCGACGGGTTTGCCCATGCCGTCGAGGCACTGTGCGGCCACGCACTGGGCAGTCGTGACCGGCAAGGCCTGCTGCGCAGTCTGGTGGTGGCCGGCGGCTGGTCGCTGATTGCCAGTCTGGTTTTTGCGCTGTGCTTTGCCGTAGGCGGTCACGTGTTTATCGCCCTGCAAACCGATATCGCCGCCGTGCGCCACACTGCCGACATTTACCTGCCGTACCTCGCGGCTTTGCCGCTGGTGGCCGTGTGGAGTTACTTGCTCGACGGCCTGTTTATCGGTGCCACCCGGGCACGGGAAATGCGCGACTCCATGCTGCTCAGCGTCGCGCTCGCCTTGCCGCTGGCCTGGTGGCTGCAGGATTTCGGCAATCATGGGCTGTGGTTGGCGTTTCTGGCTTTTATGGGACTACGAAGCCTGTGTTTGGGTGTCTATGCTTATCACCTGACCCGCCACGACCTGTGGTTCGTTTCGCCAAGTCCCGAAGGATCAGCGAATGCTCATACCGAAGAATCCCGTTAACGAACTTGTTCGTCAGGAAGTACTGGATAACCAGGAGCTGCTCGATACGCCGGCCGACCCTTATCTCGACGTGCTGGTGCGCATCGTGAGTGAGATGTTCGAGGTGAAAACGGTGCTGATCAGCCTGGTGGACCGCGAGCGTCAGTGGTTTAAAGCGCGCAGGGGCTTGGAGGTTCCTGAAACGCCCCGCAGCGTCTCGTTCTGCGGCCACGCGATTCTGCAAGATGACGTGTTTATCGTTGAAGACACCCACACCGACCAACGCTTCGCCGACAACCCGGTGGTCACCGGCCCTCCTTGGCTGCGCTTTTACGCCGGACAACCCTTGTTTGCCCAGGATGGCCACGCCATCGGCACCCTCTGCCTGCTGCACCCGGCGCCCAAAACCCTCAACCGCAAACAGAAACAGCGGTTGCGCGACATGGCCACATTGGCCGAAGGCTATTTGAAGCTGCGCCACGTCAGCGAACAAACCGTACAACTGCGCGCTGCGCTAAGCCGCGAACAACGCAAGACCATGCTCGATACGCTCACCCAAGTGTGGAACCGCGCCGGTCTCGAACACTTCCTGCCGCGCGAACAGGCGCGCGCGGAGGAACGCGGTATGCATCTGGGGCTGCTGTTCTGCGACCTCGACTATTTCAAACGGGTAAACGATGCCCATGGCCACGACGCTGGCGACAAAGTGCTGTGGGAAAGTGCCCGCCGCATTGCCGCCGCGGTACGCCCGCAAGACGTCGTGACCCGCAGCGGCGGCGAGGAATTTGTGGTGCTCACACAAGTGCACGACGAACAGGAGTTACGCCTGATCGGCGAGCGCATCCGCACCGCCCTGGCCCGCACGCCCATCCCGGCAGGCGAGGTGGAACTGGACCTGACCATCAGCGTCGGCTGCGCGCTGGCCGAGCCGCAGGAAATGCCCGAACGTGCACTCAAACGCGCAGACAAAGCGCTGTACCACGCCAAGGGCAACGGCCGTAACCGTGTGGAGTTTGAAGAATTTGCCGGCAAAGGGCTGAACTGAACAACGCCTAATACCGCGCCGCTTTTGTAGGAGCGAGCTTGCTCGCGAACCCTGAAAACGCCTGAAAATGATGGTTGCACGGTTCGCTAGCAAGCTAGCTCCTACAGGAGAAATACGCTTTCCCCAGACCGAGAGAACCCAACATGGCCGCCGCCATCGCTGCGTACTTGCACTACCTATCGATTTTCCTGCTGTTCGCCCTGCTCACCCTCGAACACCAGCTGTTCAAACTGCCGCTGGACCTGAGCCGCGCCCGCAGCCTGATCCGCATCGACATCGCCTACGGCGCCACCGCTGGCCTGGTGCTGGCAACCGGGGCGGCGCGCGTCATGTGGTACGGCAAAGGGTTGGACTACTACCTGAACAACAGCGTGTTCCACGCCAAGTTCGGCCTGTTCATTCTGGTCGGCCTGATCTCCATCGTGCCCACCTTCGTCTTCCTTAACTGGCGCAACACCCTCAAAGCCGGCGAGCTGCCCACCATCAGCGCCAAGCAAGCGATGCTGGTGACCATGGTCATTCGCATCGAACTGCTGCTCCTGCTGATCATTCCGCTGTTAGCTGCGCTGATGGCTCGGGGTTACGGAGTCATCGGCTCGTAGCGCTCAATTTGATCCGCTACTTATCCGGCAACGCATACGCAATCACATAATCCCCCCGCTCCGGAGACTGACGGGCGCCGCCGGCGCTGATGACGATGTATTGCTTGCCGGTTTTCGGCGACACGTAGGTCATCGGGCCGGATTGGCTGCCGACGGGCAGGCGGGATTTCCAAATCTCCTTGCCGTTGCCGCTGTCGAAGGCGCGCAGGTAAAAATCCTGGGTGCCGGCGAAGAACAACAGGCCCGACTGGGTGGCCATGGAGGCGCCCAGCGTCGGCATGCCGATAGGAATCGGCAGGTGCATTTTGATGCCCAGCGGGCCGGTGTCTTGCACGGTGCCGACCGGCACTTGCCAGACCAGCTTGCGGGTTTTCAGGTCGATGGCGGACAGGGTGCCAAACGGTGGTTTCTGGCACGGAATGCCAGCCACTGACAGAAAGCGCTGACGCATCGCGCCGAACGGGGTGCCAGCCTGCGGCACCACGCCCATTTCGATACCGCTGGCGCCAGCGGCAATTTTGTCGCGCGGGATCATGTAGTTGGCCAAGCCCAGGCGCATGTCGTTGACGAACATGTAATGGGTGTTCGGGTCCACCGAGACACTGCCCCAATTCATGCCGCCCAAGGAGCCGGGAAATTGCAAGGCGGGGTCCAGGCCTGGCGGGGTGTACACGCCTTCGTGACGCATGCTTTTGAATTGGATGCGGCAGAGCAACTGGTCGAAAACGGTGGCGCCCCACATGTCAGCCTCGTACAGCTGTTGATTGCCAATCGAGGGCATGTCCACCGAGAACGGCTGCGTCGGTGAGTAGCGCTCGCCCGGCACGTTGCCTTGCGGCACGGGGCGTTCGTCGACCTTGGCAATCGGTACGCCAGTGGCGCGATTGAGCAGAAAAATTTCGCCTTGTTTGGTGATTTGCGCCAGCGCCGGCTGGGTGCCGCCGGCATCGTCTGGCACATCGTAAAGCAGCGGCTGGGCCGGAATGTCGAAGTCCCACAGGTCGTGGTGGGTCATTTGGAAGTGCCAACGAACGGCGCCGGTGGCGGCTTCGACGGCAACCACCGACGAGCTGTATTTATCGTCCAGTTCGGTGCGGCTGCCGGCCCAGAAATCCGGCGTGGCGTTGCCGGTGGGCAGGTAGATCAGGCCGAGTTTTTCGTCATAAGCCATGGCCGACCACACGTTCGGCGTGCCGCGCGTGTAGGTTTGCCCTTCGGGTGGACGTTGGGTGATTTGCGGGTTGCCCGGGTCCCACGCCCAGACCAATGCGCCGGTGTGCACATCGAAGGCGCGCACCACGCCTGGCGGTTCTTCAGTGGAAAAGTTGTCGGCGACGCGCCCGCCCACGACCACCACATTGCCGGCCACCAACGGGGTTGAGGTTTGCTGGTAGTAGCCCGGTTTAACCTCGCCCATATCCGTGGTCAGGTCGACTGTGCCCTGGTTGCCGAAGTCGCTGCACGGCTCGCCGGTTTCGGCGTTCAAGGCGATCAGGCGGGCGTCAATGGTCGGCAGGAAGATGCGCTTGGCGCAGGCAGCCGGCGCACTCGGCGCGGTGCTTGCTGCCACATTTTCGGCGGCTGGCTGCGCGCTCGGCGCGTCCTCGAAATAGCCCAGCCCCCGGCAGCGCTGCCAGTTGGGCGCCGAGCCTTTGGGGTCGAAGTGCCAACGTTCTTTGCCGGTGTCCACATCCAGCGCGAACACCTTGCCGTACGCAGTGCAGTGGTAAAGCGTGTCGCCGATTTGCAGCGGCGTGTTCTGGTCTTCGGCGCCGGAGCCGGTGCTTTCCGGCAGGTCGCCGGTGCGAAAGGTCCAGGCCACTTGCAGCTTATTGATGTTGTCTTTGTTGATCTGGTCGAGCGCGGCGAAGCGGTCGCCGTGGGTGGTATTGCCCCAATGCTTCCAGTCTTTCTGTTCCTGCCCTTTGACCACGGGTGTGACCGGCGCATCGCTGTCGGCCGCCACCATTGGCGTGGGCACAAAGGCGTAGGCGCAGGTGGCAATAATCCCGACGGCCAGCACAGCGCTCAACACGTAGGAAAAGCGCCCGGGCTCGTCGTGCAGCTCTGGCGACAGACGTACCAGCGTCGGGTAAAGCAGCGCGACGACCAGACCGATCACGGCAAAGACAAACAGCCGCGACACCAGCGGCCAGAATTCCAGGCCGGTTTCCCACACCGCCCAAATAGCCGAAAGCACCACGATCACACCAAACAACGCAGCCCCGTTCGGATTGCGCTTGGCAATCAGCACACCGGCGCCCAGGGTCGCCAAACCGCACAAGCCGAAGTACCAACTGCCGCCGAGCACGGCCAGGTAAGCGCCGCCCCCAATCAGGTACAAACCAACCAAGGCAATGGCAATGCCCACGGCCATTACCAGCCAGCGGGCCGCTTTGCCGGGGCGCCGGGCGCCAACGGTTATGGGATCTGTCATGCATCGTTCCTCGTGTTCGTTTGCCCGGTCGCGGCGGGCAATTGGCAATCAGATTGGCAACCAAACGTGGGCGGCCAAAACGGCGAGCAAGGGTGCAACATCGGGCGCCAGAGCGGCTGCGCTGGGGTGACTTTTGTGCCGATAATCGCCCACTATGCCCATTCCGCATCGTTTGCGGTTTTCACTGACCTGTATAAAACCGGCCATGACTGCATTGAATCGAATCCCGCCTTACACCCTGCTACTCACCGCGCTCGCCGTCGCCACCGCCAACGCCGAGCAAGCCGTTCCATCCGTACAGCTCGATCCCCTGGTGGTCAGCGGCTCTCGCCAAGCGAGCGACAGCTTTCACCTGCCCTTCTCGGTAGACAGCGTAGATCGCCAGCAAATCAGCGATGGTCAGCTGGGCATCAACGCCTCGGAGGCGCTTAGCCGCGTGCCGGGGCTGGTGGTACAAAACCGTCAGAACTACGCGCAAGACCTGCAAATTTCCTCACGCGGTTTCGGTGCGCGTTCGGCGTTTGGCGTGCGTGGCATCAAGCTCATCACCGATGGCATTCCAGCCAGTACGGCCGATGGCCAAGGCCAGGCGGCGACCTTCAATCTGGACACCGTCGAGCGCATAGAAGTGCTGCGCGGGCCGGCGTCTACCCTGTATGGCAGCAACGCGGGGGGCGTGGTTCAGGTCTTTTCGCGTGATCCTGAAGGCTCGCCGACCGTGGGCGCCGAGGCCATTTTTGGCAGCGACGGCCTGAACAAAAATCACCTGAGCGCTGAAGGCGCGAATGAAAAGGCCGGTTTTCTCTTGGACGCTTCGCGCATGGACACCGACGGCTACCGCGACCACAGCGCCGCCCGCCGCGACCAGACCTTCGCCAAGCTGAACCTCAAGCCGGACGACGACAGCAAGCTCGCGCTGATTTTCAGCAGCCTGGAGCAGAACGGCACGCAGGATCCGCTCGGTCAGAGCTGGGATGCGTACAAGGCCGACCCGCGCTCGGTGGCGACCAACGCCGAAACCTACAACACACGCAAAAGCATCGACCACCAGCAGGTCGGGGCGAACTATGAACGCTACATCGGCAACGCGACGTTGCAGGCCACGGCGTATGCGGGCAGGCGCAGCGTGGTTCAGTATTTGTCGATTCCCAAATTCGTCGGGCAGACAACCGTTATTACTCCGTCAAACGCCAACGGCGGCGGCGTTGTGTCGTTCGACCGACGCTTCCACGGCGGCAGCCTGCGTTGGCTGCAACCGGTCGGTGAAGTCGATGTGGTGTTTGGCCTTGATTACGACCAGAGCGAAGACGACCGCCAGGGTTACCAAAACTTCAACGGCGACCAACTGGGCGTAAAAGGCGCCCTGCGCCGCGATGAAAAGGACACCGCCACCAGCCTCGACCCTTACGCCCAAGCCACTTGGCAGGTTGGCGACTGGACGTTGCAGGGCGGCGTGCGCTACAGCACCGTGGAAATCGACGTCGACGATCACTATCTGGTCAATGGCGATGACAGCGGCAAACGTCGCTACGAACAGGCAAGCCCGGCCTTCAGCGTTGGATATGCCTTTACGCCTGAGCTGAACGGTTATGTCAGCGTGGGTCGAGGGTTTGAAACGCCCACCCAGGGCGAACTCGCGTACGCGCCGAACAACGTTTCGGGCGTCAATTACAACCTCGACCCTTCCACCAGCACCCAATACGAGGTCGGCCTTAAAGCATTGGCCGGCAGCGCCACGCGCATCAATGCAGCGGTGTTTCAGATCGAGACCGACGACGAGATCGTGGTCTTTGCCAACAGCAATGGCCGCACCAGCTACCAGAACGCCGGCCGCACATTACGACGCGGTTTCGAGTTGGGCGTGGAAAGTGAGCTCAGCGAGCATTGGCGCGCGAACCTCGCCTACACGTATCTGCAAGCGCAGTACGACTCCAGCTTCGTCAGCGGCACCCGCGCCATCGACAGCGGCAACAACCTACCCGGCGTCCCGCGCACCACCCTGTTCGCCGAACTCAACTGGCAACCCATCGACGGCATCAGTACCGCCGTGGAGGGCCTGTACCGCAGCAAGGTTTACGTCGAAGACAGCAACAGCGCCAAGCCCGCGCCGGCGTACAGCGTGTTCAACTGGCGCGCGCGCTTCGAGCAAAAACATGGCGCCTGGACGGTTCACCAACTGGTGCGACTGGACAACCTGTTCGACAAGCAATACGTGGGCTCGGTGATCGTCGGAGACGGCAATAGCCGGTACTACGAGGCTGCGCCGGGGCGCAGTTGGTATGCGGGAGTGGGGGCTTCATACCAGTTCGAGTGACTGGGTTTTCAGGATCAAAAGATCGCGGCTGAAGCCGCTCCCACAGGGCCGTGCAAACCGGGAGCGCCCGCCGCTCCGGTTTAGCCGCGATGCTTTTAGAGCACCGGCAAACGCTCATCCAGCAACCGGTACAACGCCGACTCCGCCGGCCAATTGCGCAGAAAGCGCGCGCGGTCGCGGGCGTAGGCGCTGGCGAAGCTGCTTTGGCTGCGGTGTTGTTGCATGGCGTCGAGGTCGATCAATGTCCACTGTTCTTGGTGCCAGAACAGGTTGTGACCTTTGAAGTCGCCATGGCTGATGCGCTCGCGGATCAGCGCGGCGAACAACCGGTCCAGTTGCACCAGTTCGTGCTCGGGCGGCGCGCTGTTCAGGTATGGGGCAAAGCGGGCGATCAAGTCTTCTTCGCCGCAGTAGGCGGTCACCAAATAGGCGCGGCGACGCAACCAGCACCAGCGGTGTTCGATTACAGCTAGCGGCAACGGCGTGGCGATGCCCAGCACCAGCAAGCGATTGCCTTCCAGCCAGCTATGCCAGGCGCGGCTCGGGCGCCAGAAGCGTTTCAGCCAGTGGGCGAGGTTTTTCACGTTGTAGCGTTTGACCACCAACGGCTCGCCATTCAGCTCAACCCGCGCCACGGTCGCAGCGCCGCCGGTTTTGTATAGGTGGCCGCTGTCGATGGCGGCATCCGGTGCACTGAGCAAGGCTTGCAAGCGCGGCTCGGCCTGGCGTCGCACAACCCGCGCGCCAAACGCGCCGATGCGGGCGCTGAACAGGCTGCAATCACGGGCGGCTTTTTTCAGGTAGTCGCGCACGCGCCAGCGACGCACGTTGGCGATTTCGCCGAGCAGTTTCTCCAGTGGCAAGGCGTGCTCGCCGTTGGCCAGCAGGTAGTGAATCAGCAGTTCTTCCAGAAACGGTTCCAGGTTGCCGGGCAACTGGGCGAAGAACACGCCGAGGTTGCGCAGCACTTCGTCCCGGCCCAACGGCTGGCCCGGCACTTGCGCTTGCACGCCGCCGCCATCAATCAGGTACAGCTGACCGTTGTGCTGCAAAAGGTTGTCGGGGTGCAGGTCGGCTTGCCACAGGCCTTTGCTGTGCAACTTGCCGATGGCCTCTAGCGCTTGAGCCAGCACCGCTTGCTGGCCGTCAGAGGCCGGCGCCTCCTGTTCCACCAGCCGCCAGGCATCGCCGATGCTGTGTGCATTTTGCAGATACTCGAACAGCAGCCAGCCGCCCTCGCCTGGCTCAAACCCTTCGGCCAATAGCGCAGGCGTCAGCAGCCCCTGGTCGAGGAGCAAATGCACGCCTTTGGACTCGCGATGGAAACGTCGTTCCGCCTTGGGGCCCACCAGCAACTTGGCAAACACTTCGCGCCCACGCCAGGTGGCCACGCCCACATAACGATGGCCGGGCAGCACGCGCAGCAAAGTGTGTAGCTGCAACGGTTCGCCGCCTATTTGCACGGTAATTGGCAGCGCCGGGGTGCGGCCGGCGGCGTTCAGTTGGCTGAGGCTCATTTGCGCGCTGCCTTGTGGGCGCTGCGAGCGCCGAGTCGTTTGCTCCAGGTTTGCGCGCTGCCTTTGTCGCCCACATAGGCGAGCAGCAGGTGCCAGATTTCTTCCTGACTCCAACTGCTGGCACGGCGCAGCAATGGCTCAAGGTCTTTGATGCGGTCGCGCTTGCCGAAGACCAGGCGGCGGGTTTTTTCCAGGTCGATCAGTTGGGCGTCGAAGCCGTCAGCCGATTCACGCAGGAAAATATGTTTGGGGTAAAAGCAGCCGTGCATTTGATGGGCGCTGTGCAGGCGGCGGGCCAGTTCACCGCACGCACGCAAAATGGCCATGCGCTGGGCTTCGCTGTGGTTGTTCCAGTCGCGCAACCAGTATTCGAGATCATTCCAGCCATCGAGCGCTCGGGTCAGCAGAATCGCTTGCTCGTTGCCGTCTACCCGGCGCTGGGCGAAAAACGCCGCGTGCAGCGCCGGAATGCCGAGCTTCTGGTAGCGCTCGATATTGCGCAGCTCGCGGGCAAAGGTCGGTTCGCCGAAAGGGTGCAGCGGGCTGCGGGTCAGGTGGTTGGTCTGGCGTTTGAGGTAGTAGGCGTGATCGCCCAGCACCAACCGCGACACCGAGCTGTAACCGCCCCGCTCGGTATTCGGCTCGTCCACCGCCTCCAGCTCCAGCGCCCACAGCGCGTCGAAGCTGTCGAGCTGGTGGGCGGCTAGAATCGCCCGGTCTTCAGCGGCGATAAAATCCTTCATTCCCGACCCTCAAAAAATTTCACGATCTTGCGGATCTGTTTTTTGTCCGCTTGATTAAGCCGGGCGTGCCCGCTGTATTGCAGGTAGAAGCGCAGGCGCTGGGTGTTCGACAGCTTGTATTTGGCCACCTTGTCGAGGCAGGCGAGGTCTTTGATGATCCGGTAACGCAGGATAAACCCACGCCAGAACGCGCCGTTGGGGCAGTCGATAAAAAACAGCGTGCGCTGGTCATCGACCAGCAAGTTGCGCCATTTCAAATCGTTGTGGGTGAAGTGATGGTCGTGCATCACGCGCGTGCCGTGGGCCAATTGCCGGCTGACGCCATCGACCCAGGCCGGGTCTTGCAGCCGCGCATCACCTTTTTTTGCCATCCGCCCAAGGTCGTCGGTGTTGGGCAGTTCGCGGGTAATCATGGCGCCGCGCACAAACGCGCCATTGCGCCGCTCGAACCCACGCGCCACCACTTCGGCGGTGGGCAGGCCCCAGTCGGCGAAGCGTTGCAGGTTTTGCCATTCGCTGCGCACGCGCAGGCGCGCCAGGTATGGACGCAGGCCCTTGCCGGCGCTGCGGTAACGCTTCACGTAATAACCGACGCCGTCGCGCTCGATGCGGATCACTTCGGAAATCGGGTCGCGGGTCATGCGCTTGCCGGTCAGGGCGAACACTTCGTCGAGTCCGCCAAAGTCGGCGACCAAGTGTTGGTAGTTCGGGTGCAGGTGCCACGACGCCATCAGAGCGCGTCCCCGTAGCGCTGTTTGCGGTCGTACAGTTTTGCCGCTTTGCGTTCCAGCCAGGCCAGCAGCGGCGCCTGTTCGCGCAGGATCTGGCGCAACGAATCGATGCCATTGGCGGCTTGGAAATAGGTGCGCAGGAACCGCAGTTTGTCCCGTTGGGTCAGGCCAACATCCAGCGCCGAGAAATACAAGGCGGCGAGGTCTTTATCGCGCCAGCGGCGGCTGATTTTGTCACGGCTCTGGGCACGGTGCAGGTCGATGACCGAGAGTTTGAAATCATCGGCCGTCACCGGTTTATCGGTGTGCAGCAGGAAGTGGCAGATGTAGCAGTCGCGGTGGTTGACGCCGGCGCGGTGCATGGTGCCGGTCATGCGCGCCACTTCATCGATCAGCGCCCATTTGAGCCGAGGCGCAGGCGGCTGCTTGATCCAGTCGATGCTGAAATCTTCAAGGCTGACGGTCGGCGCCAACTCTTCGGTGACAATAAACGAGTGCTGCGCCGCCGGGTTGGCGCCACGCTCGCCGTAAGCCACGGCGGTCATGGTCGGCACGCCTGCTTCGGTGAGGCGTTCGATGGCTTTCAGTTCCTGCCCGGCGCCGAGCACTGGCAGCTTGGCGGTGAACAGGTTTTTGAAAATTTCGCCCCAGCCAATGCCACGGTGAATTTTCACGAAATAGCCACGGCCGTCGACTTCGGTGCGCAAGGTGCGGCGGCCTTCCAGCTCGCGGTACACCTGGCCGTCCAGACGCTCGACCTCGGCAAAGGCGTCGCGCCCAGCCCACAAGTGTTTGAATGGTTCAGTCAGCATCAGCTTCATGGGCGCGCCTCCAGAATTACATCGGCTGCCCGTTGCGGCAGGCTGTAGAGGTCGGCGCTGTCGGCGAAGGCCAGGCCGTTGGCCGCCCACGCCGCGCGCTGGGCGTCGTCTTCGAGCATGGCGCGCAAGGTGCTGTTGAGTTGCTCTTGTTCAAACGGGCTGGGAATGACGCGCCCGCAATCGGCTTCTTCGATGTAGTGGGCATAGCCGCACACATCGGTAACCAGCACCGGCAATCCCGCCACCAACGCTTCAAGCAACACGGTGCCGGTGTTTTCGTTATAGGCCGGGTGAATCAACAGATCGGCGCCGAGCAAGAAGCGCGGAATATCGCTGCGACCTTTGAGAATCTGTACCTGCTCGCTAATGCCCAGCGCCGCCACTTGCAGCAGGAACGGCTTGGGATCGTCCTGACCGATCACGATCAGCCGCGTGCGTTTGCGCAGTTCTTTAGGCAGCGCGGCCAGGGCTTTGAGGCTGCGGTCCAGGCCTTTGGTTTTGAAGCCGGAGCCGATTTGCACCAGCAGCAAATCGTTGTCGCCCAGGTTGAACTCACGGCGGAACTCGGCGCGAATGTCGGCGGCATTGGCCGGCGCGCGGCGGTCGGCGGCAATGCCTGGCGGCAGCAAGTGAAAGCGCTCGGCGGGCGTGCCGTAGTGTTTGACGAACAGCGGCTGCTGCACCTCGGAAATCATCAGCACGTCGGTTTTCGCGGTGGGCGCGAACACGGCGCGCTCGTAGTCGGAGAAGTGCTTGTAGCGCCCCCATTTACGGTACAGGGCGTTGCGCAGGTTTTGCGCTTTGTCTTCAAAGCAGCCGTCGGCGGCGTAGTACACGTCCAGCCCCGGCATTTTGTTGAAGCCAACCACGCGGTCCACCGGGCGTCTGGCCAGGTCGGCTTGCACCCAGGCCAGCAGCTTTTCGTTGCGACGGTGGTTGAACCAGGCTTTGACCGGCGCCACCAGCACTTCGAAGCCGGGAGGAATGTCGCCTTCCCAGATCAAGGTGTAGACGCGGATGCTGTGGCCACGCTGCTGGCACTCCAGGGCGATGCGCATGAAGTCACGCTGCAGGCCGCCGAAGGGGAAGTATTTGTAGAGCACAAAAGCCAGTTGCATTACACAGTCTCCGGCGCCAAGAGCAGGGCTTGTAACTCGGTGGCCACACGCTCGGGCAGCAGGTCATCGAAACAGGGTTTTTCGCGGTCGCCCAGGCCGGCATTCGGGCCGGTGGCGCACAGGTGAATCTGCGAACGGCCATAGGCGCCGACGCGGCCCGGTAAGGTTGGGCCATATAGCGAAATGGTCGGCACATCCAACGCGGCGGCCAGATGGCCGAGGCCGGTATCCACCGCCACGCAGGCTTGCGCCCCGGCGATCACTTTCGCCACGCTCGCCAGGTTTAATTTGGGCAGTACCACGGCGTTTTCCAACCCCGCGGCAATCCGTTCGGCGCGTTGCTGCTCGGCTTCGTTGCCCCACGGCAGGCGAATGGCGTAACCCAACTCGCTCATTTGCTCGGCCAAACTGCGCCAATAGGCTTCCGGCCAGTGCTTGCTGGCCCACGTGGTGCCATGCAGAAACAGCAGATACGGCGGCGCGCCGGGGTCGGCGAGCAAGGCGCGGTCCAGGCCGTAATCGCCGATGGTTGCCGGCAGCGGATAGTCCAGCGCCTGGGCGAATAACTGGCGAATACGTTCCAGCGCATGCTGCTCGCGCGGCACGGCGTAGGTGCGGTCGTAGAAGCGGCAGGCAATCGGCTCGCGCGCCGAATCGCGGTCGTACCCGGCGATGGGGCCGTTGACGTAGCGGGTCAGCCAGGCGCTTTTGAGCAGGCCCTGGGCGTCGATCACCAGGTCGTAACGGGTTTCACCGAGGCGCTGTTTGAAGCGTTTCCAGTCGCCGTTCTTGAAGGTTTGCCAGAGGTTTTTCCGCCAGCGGCGGATCGCCACCGGAATTACTTGGGCCACAGCGGGATGCCAGGCAGGGATTTCCGCGAAGCCTTCTTCCACCACCCAGTCGAACTGAATGCCGGGAATGGCACGCGCCGCATCGGTGAGCGCCGGCAGGCTATGAATCACATCGCCGAGCGACGAGGTTTTAATCAGCAGAACCCGCATCAATCGACCTCGACCGGGTCTGGCGCGAGCCGTCCCAGCGCTTCCATCACCGGCCGTGGTTTCAGTTCGCGCAGGCAGTTGTAGTGACCAAAGCGACAGGTGCGGTCGAAGCACGGGCTGCATTCGATGCCCAGGCGCACGATTTCCACCTGATCGGCCAACGGCGGTGTAAAGCCTGGCGAGGTAGAGCCGTAAATCGCCACCAGCGGACGGTTCAGCGCAGCCGCCACATGCATCAGCCCGGAGTCATTGGAGGCAACGGCCGAGGCGCAGGAGAGCAAGTCGATGGCTTCGGCCAGCGAGGTTTCGCCGGCCAGGTTGCGGGCTTCTTCGCGCAGGCCGGGAATCAGCCGGGCGCGGATGGCCTCGCCAACGGCGTGATCATTTTTCGAACCGAACAGCCACACCTGCCAGCCGGCACGAATTTTCAGCTCGGCGACTTTCGCGTAGTGCTCAGCCGGCCATTTTTTCGACTCGCCAAACTCGGCGCCCGGGCACAGCGCCAGCACGGGGCGGTCCAGGCTCAGGCCGAACTTGGCCAACGCGGCGTCGCGACTTTGCGGCTCGATGCGCAGGCTCGGTTGCGGGTACGGCTTGGGCAGCTCGGCGCCGCGCTCGTAGGCCAGCGCCATAAAGCGCTCGATCATCAGGGGGTAGCGTTCTTTATCGAGTTTGCGCACATCGTTGAGCACGCCATAACGCAACTCGCCTTTCCAGCCGGTGCGTTTGGGGATGCCGGCGAAAAACGGCACCAGCGCCGATTTCAGCGAATTGGGCAGCACAATGGCTTGATCGTACTGGCCCGCCAGGGACTTGCCGATGCGCCGACGGGTGCCCAGTTCCAGCGCGCCATGGCCAAGGGGAAAACTCAGCGCACTGCGCACTTCTGGCATGCGCTCGAGAATCGGGCGGCTCCAGTCGGGCGCCAGCACGTCGATGTGGCAATCGGGGTGGCGTTGCTTCAGGCACTGGAACAGGGTCTGCGCCATCACCATGTCGCCTACCCAGCTCGGCCCTACGATCAATATGTTCATTCAAACTCCGCAAATGAGCAGGGAGGCGGTTAAGCCTCCCTGTCACTGCTTGATAGCGGTTGTCGCGGCGTTATTTAACAGCGGTGCGCCATTCGGCGTGGGCGCTGGTCTGGCCAGTTACCAGGTCGAAATAGGCTTTCTGCAGTTTCTCGGTCACCGGACCACGGCTGCCGATACCGATGCTGCGCCCGTCCACTTCGCGGATCGGCGTGACTTCAGCGGCGGTGCCGGTGAAGAACGCTTCGTCAGCGATGTACACCTCGTCGCGGGTGATGCGTTTTTCCACCACCGGAATATTCAGCTCGCCGGCCAGGGTCAGCACGGTGCTGCGGGTAATGCCGTTCAGGCACGAGGTCACTTCCGGGGTGTAGAGCACGCCGTCTTTGATCAGGAAGATGTTCTCGCCCGAGCCTTCGGCTACGTAGCCTTCCGGGTCCAGCAACATGGCTTCGTCGGCGCCGGCCGATACCGCTTCCTGCAACGCCAGCATCGAGTTGATGTAGTTGCCGTTGGCCTTGGCGCGGGTCATGGAAATGTTGACGTGGTGGCGGGTGAAGGAGCTGGTGCGCACCTTGATGCCTTTTTGCAGGGCTTCGTCGCCCATGTACGCGCCCCAATGCCAGGCGGCGACGATCACGTGCACTTTCAAGGTGTCGGCGCGGATGCCCATGGCTTCAGACCCGTAGAACACCATCGGGCGGATGTACGCAGATTCCAGGTTGTTTTCACGCACGGCCGCACGGGTGGCTTCGTTGATCTGCTCTTTGGTGAACGGCATCTTCATGTTCATGATGTGAGCCGAATCGAACAGGCGGTCGGTGTGCGCTTGCAGGCGGAAAATCGAGGTGCCCTGCGGGGTGTTGTAAGCGCGAACGCCTTCGAAAACACCCATGCCGTAATGCAGGGTATGGGTCAGCACGTGGGTGGTTGCGTCGCGCCATTGCACCAGCTCGCCGTCATACCAAATCACACCATCACGATCGGCCATCGACATCGTTCAGCTCCTCAGAAATTTGCTTCAGTAGGGTTGCTTGAAATACGAGAATTACGGGTTGGGTTCGCTTGATTCGGTTGTGCCGCTGCAGGGCGTTTCAACTGAGCCCCAGTTCGCGCCAGACGCGCATCACTTCCTGGCGTTCATGCTGGAATTGCTCGCCGCTGACGATGCCGGGCTGCTTCTGCAGCGCCAGGCGGTGCGAGGCGGAGCGGTAGGCTTTGTAGACTTCCTGCAGCAGCGTGACATCGGCTGCCGGCATCAAGCCCAGGCGTTCAAGGCCTTCCAGAATGCGAATGTTGTCGGTGTACTGCAACAGCGGCGGATACGCGCCGGACCAAGCCAAGGCCGCGTATTGCACCATAAATTCAATATCGACGATACCACCGGCATCCTGCTTGAGATCGAACGGCGCAGCGGCCTCGAAGGTGTTTGCCGCCGTGCCGCCAGCGGTTTGCTTGCTGCCCAGGTTGTCGCGCATCTTGGCGCGCATCTCGCTGACTTCAGCGCGCAGTTTGTCCAGGTCGCGGCTGCGGCCGAGCACTTGAGCACGCACCGCCTCGAAGGCTATACCCACTCTTTCGCTGCCGACCAATACGCGTGCGCGCACCAGCGCCTGGTGCTCCCAGGTCCAGGCTTCGTTCGCTTGATAGCGCTCGAACGCGCCCAGGGAACTGACCAGCAAGCCCGCCGCGCCGGAGGGGCGCAAGCGCATGTCCACTTCATATAACTGGCCGGAGTTGGTCTGCGCGGTGAGCAGGTGAATGATGCGTTGCCCCAGGCGGTTGAAAAACTGCGCGCCGTCGATGGGCTTGGCGCCGTCGGTTTCGGCCTGCGGGTCGCCATCGTGGATAAACACCAGATCCAGGTCCGAGCCGTGGCCGAGTTCGATGCCGCCGACTTTGCCGTAGCCGACGATGATGAAATCCGGATCGCACAACCCACCGTCCGCGCGCTGCGGCGTGCCGTGCTTGGCCACCGTGTGGCGCCAGGCCAGCGCCAGCACTTGTTCCAGAATGGCTTCGGCGAGCCACGTCAGGTAATCGCTTACCTTCATTAAGGGCAGCGCCCCGGAGATTTCCGACGCGGCCACGCGAAGCCGGTGCGCCAGTTTGAAATGGCGCAGGGCTTCCATTTGCTGCTCAAGATCGTCTTCCGGAATGCGCGTCAGGCGCTCGCGCAATTCGGCGGCCAGCTCCGGCGCCAACGGCGGGTTGAACAGGCGGCCTTCGTTGAGCAATTCGTCCAGCAGCAGCGGGAAGCGGCTGATCTGCTCGGCAATCCACGGGCTCGCCGCGCACAGGGTCAAGAGTTGCTGCAACGCGCCGGGGTTTTCGGTGAGCAGCACCAAGTAGGCCGAGCGCCGCGCCACCGCTTCAATCAACGGCAATACGCGTTCGAGCACCAAGTCGGGATTTTCGTGCTCCACCGCCTGCGCCAGCAGACGCGGAATAAAGGCATCCAGGCGCTCACGCCCCAGACGCTGCATGGCGCGCACCTGGTTGCCATTGCGCAGACCAGCCAGGCGGTGCAGCGCAGCGGCCGCGTCACTGAAGCCGGCGTCAACCAGTTGCCGGCAGGCGCTTTCTTCGTCCAGCCCGTCTTCCCACAGGGGCAGCCACTCGCTGCCAACGCACAGGTCGGCCTCGCCGTTTTCGTCTTCATCCGGGTCGGCAATCACCTGCCCGAAGTGCCAAGCGATGCGCTCGCGCCAATACATCAGGCGCTCGTGGAACGCGGCCCAGGTGTCAAAGCCCATGATGAAGGCAACGCGGGTGCGGTCATCGTCGTTGTCCGGCAGCATTTGCGTCTGGCGGTCGGCGATGGCCTGGATGGCGTGCTCGGTGTAACGCAGAAACTCGTAGCCGTCGCGCATTTCGGCGACCACGGCAGGTGGCAAGTAGCCCTGCCCTTCCAGGGTTTTCAGCACCTTTAATAGCGGCCGCTGTTGCAGGCTGAGGTCGCGGCCGCCGTGAATCAACTGGAAGGCCTGGGCAATGAACTCCACTTCGCGAATACCGCCGGAGCCAAGTTTGATGTTGTCGGCCATGCCCTTGCGCCGCACTTCCTGCTGAATCAGCAGCTTCATGGCGCGCAGCGCTTCGATGGCGGAAAAGTCGAGGTAACGGCGGTATACGAAGGGGCGCAGCAGATCGAGCAACTGCGCGCCGGCAGCCTGGTCGCCGCCAACCACGCGCGCCTTGATCATGGCGTAGCGTTCCCAGTCGCGGCCCTGGTCTTGGTAGTACTGCTCCAGCGCGTTAAAGCTGAACACCAGCGAACCGGCCGAGCCGTAAGGGCGCAGGCGCATGTCGACACGGAACACAAAGCCATCGACGGTGATGGCGTCCAGCGCTTTGATCAGCCGCTGGCCGAGCTTGATAAAGAATTCCTGATTATCCAGCGAGCGCTTCACGCCTTCGGTTTCGCCGCCTTCGGGGTAGGCGAAAATCAGGTCGATGTCCGAGGACAGATTCAGCTCCACCGGGCCCAACTTGCCCATACCGAGCACCACCATGTGCTGCGGCTCGCCACTGCGCCGGCCGATGGGCGTGCCGAACTGCTCGCAGTGACGCGGGTACAACCATTGATACGTGAGGTCGATGCTGGCGTCGGCCAGGTCGGACAGGTCGCGGCAGGTTTGCGCCAGGTCGGCCAGGCGGTTGACGTCGCGCCAGATGATCCGCACTTGCTGGCGGTTACGCAGACGGCGCAGCACGTGGCCCAGTTGCGCTTCATCGGTGCAGGCCGTCAGCGCTTGCGCCATCTGTTCGCGCAGTTCGCCCGGTTGCAGCGCTCGTTCCAGCTCACCGCTGTCGGCCAGCGCCAACAGCATGTGCGGATCACGGGTGGCTTGTTCGCTGACAAAATCGCTGGCGCCAACCACACGTTTGAACGCCTCCACGCGCTCTGCCGGCCAGGCATCGAACTGCCCCGCTGCTTCGCCGAGGGCGTTGCGGAACGATTGGTCAGCGCGTTGGACGAAAGAAATAAGGGAGGGCGGCAAGGCGACGAGCGGCGGCAGGTTCATGATCTATCCTGTTTGATCTGCTATCACATACAAACCGCTGAGAGCCCCGGATTGTCGCGATTTTTGCGTTGTAATGTGTACACAATGTAGTTTTACTACTAAAGAATGTGTCCCAAGGGCTGAAACCTCCGTCGATTTGTAGTAAAACTACACGCGGCCGGTCCTACCTCCGGTAAATCCAAGAATTCACGTGCCCGCCCAAAAGGCCGGCAACGAACACAAGGTTTTCGATTCTGGAAGCCTTTCCGCCATGGAGCAAGCCATGCAAGACCTCGATCCCGTCGAAACCCAGGAATGGCTGGACGCGCTTGAATCCGTCCTAGACCGTGAAGGTGAAGACCGTGCTCATTACCTGATGACCCGTATGGGCGAACTGGCCACCCGCAGCGGTGCGCAACTGCCCTACGCCATCACCACGCCGTACCGCAACACCATCCCCGTGACCCACGAAGCACGCATGCCTGGCGACCTGTTCATGGAACGCCGCATTCGCTCGTTGGTACGTTGGAACGCCCTGGCGATGGTGATGCGCACCAACCTGCGCGATTCGGACCTGGGTGGCCACATCTCCAGCTTCGCCTCCAGCGCCACGCTGTACGACATTGGCTTCAACTACTTCTTCCAGGCCCCGACCGACGAACACGGCGGCGACCTTATTTACTTCCAGGGCCACGCCTCGCCAGGCGTTTACGCCCGCGCCTTCATGGAAGGCCGCATCAGCGAAGACCAGATGAACAACTTCCGCCAGGAAGTGGACGGTAACGGCCTGTCGTCGTACCCGCACCCGTGGCTGATGCCCGATTTCTGGCAGTTCCCGACCGTGTCCATGGGCCTTGGCCCGATTCAGGCGATCTACCAGGCACGTTTCATGAAGTACCTGGAAAGCCGTGGCTTCATCCCGGCTGGCAAACAGAAAGTCTGGTGTTTCATGGGCGACGGCGAGTGCGACGAGCCGGAATCGCTCGGCGCCATTTCCCTGGCTGGCCGCGAAAAACTCGACAACCTGATCTTCGTCATCAACTGCAACCTGCAGCGCCTCGACGGCCCGGTGCGCGGTAACGGCAAGATCATTCAGGAACTCGAAGGCGTGTTCCGCGGCGCCCAGTGGAACGTGAACAAAGTGGTCTGGGGCCGCTTCTGGGATCCACTGCTGGCCAAAGACACCGACGGCATCCTGCAACGCCGCATGGACGAAGTCATCGACGGCGAGTACCAGAACTACAAAGCCAAAGACGGCGCGTTCGTGCGTGAGCACTTCTTCAACTCGCCAGAACTCAAGGCGATGGTTGCCGACCTTTCCGACGACGAAATATGGAAGCTCAACCGTGGCGGTCACGACCCGTACAAGGTGTACGCGGCCTACCACCAGGCGGTTAACCATAAAGAGCAGCCAACCGTCATTCTGGCCAAGACCATCAAGGGCTACGGCACCGGTGCTGGCGAAGCCAAGAACACCGCGCACAACACCAAGAAAGTCGATGTCGACAGCCTGAAGAAATTCCGCGACCGCTTCGATATTCCGGTCAAAGACGAAGAGCTGGAAAACCTGCCCTTCTTCAAACCGGAACCTGGCAGCGCCGAAGCCCGCTACCTCAGCGAGCGTCGTGCCGCACTCGGCGGTTTCGTGCCGCAGCGTCGCGCCAAGAGCTTCAGCATTCCGACCCCGCCACTGGAAAGCCTCAAGGCCATTCTGGACGGCAGCGGCGACCGCGAAATCTCCACCACCATGGCCTTCGTGCGCATCCTGTCGCAGCTGGTGAAAGACAAGGAAATCGGTCAACGCATCGTGCCGATCATCCCGGACGAAGCCCGTACCTTCGGTATGGAAGGCATGTTCCGTCAGCTCGGTATCTACTCCTCGGTCGGCCAGCTCTACGAGCC
>Ga0157370_10000390_pt1 | contig 55059 bp, 50 predicted proteins | sample C35metaG_FD_113463 | JGI IMG/M metagenome (GOLD analysis project Ga0157370, IMG submission 113463) | Corn rhizosphere microbial communities from Kellogg Biological Station, Michigan, USA - C3-5 metaG | ecosystem: Host-associated > Plants > Roots > Rhizosphere > Soil | place: USA: Michigan...
AGAGAACATGGACAAGCAGCTGGAATGCTGCGACGAGGCGCCGTTCTACACCCTCGGCCCGCTGACCACCGACATTGCACCCGGCTACGACCACATCACCTCGGGCATCGGCGCCGCGATGATCGGCTGGTTCGGCTGCGCCATGCTCTGCTACGTCACGCCCAAGGAACACCTGGGCTTGCCGAACAAGGATGACGTCAAGACCGGAATCATCACCTACAAGATCGCGGCCCACGCCGCCGACCTTGCCAAGGGCCATCCGGGCGCGCAGATCCGCGACAACGCGTTGTCCAAAGCACGCTTCGAATTCCGCTGGGAAGACCAGTTCAACCTCGGCCTCGACCCTGACACGGCGCGCGCCTACCACGACGAAACCCTGCCCAAGGATTCGGCCAAGGTCGCGCACTTCTGCTCCATGTGCGGGCCGAAATTCTGCTCGATGAAAATTACCCAGGAAGTGCGCGAATACGCCGCCAATCAACGCATAGAGGCGGTGGATATCGACGTGCAGCAAGGCATGCAGGAGCAGGCTGAGCGGTTTAAGCAGGAAGGTAGTCAGCTTTACAAAAAAGTGTAAGGCGGCAGCAACGTCCCCCCTCACCCCAACCCTCTCCCGCGAGGGGAGAGGGGGCGGATCGAGGCTACGGCGAACATTTGCGACACCTCAACGATCAGTCCCCTCGCCCCAGCGGGGAGAGGGCTAGGGTGAGGGGAACCGGCCAGCCAGCCGAACCCCACACTCACCTCCAACGCGTCCCCCGAGAACAAAAAGCCGTGAACACACCCAGCACCTATTCCCCCGATCTCGCCGTCCCGGCCAGCCAGCGCGTGTTCGGCGCGCGTGATCTATTTTCCCTGTGGTTTTCCCTCGGCATTGGCCTGATGGTGCTGCAAACCGGCGCCCTCCTCGCCCCCGGCCTGGGCCTGGCGTTCGGCTTGCTGGCAATCGCCCTGGGCACCGCCGTCGGCGTTTTGCTGCTGGCCGCCGTTGGCGTCATCGGCAGCGACACCGGCCTTGCGTCCATGGCCGCGATCAAACTCAGCCTCGGCAACCAGGGCGCCAGCCTGCCGGCGTTGTTGAATTTGCTGCAGCTGGTTGGCTGGGGCTCGTTCGAAATTATCGTGATGCGCGACGCCGCCAGCCTGCTGGCCACCCGCGCGTTCGGCGAAGAGAGTCTGTGGACGCAACCGCTGCTCTGGACCTTGTTGTTCGGTGCGCTCGTTACCCTGTTGGCGGTCACCGGGCCGCTCACGTTCGTGCGGCAAGTGCTGCGCAAATGGGGCGTTTGGCTGTTGCTCGGCGCCTGCATTTGGCTGACCTGGAACCTGTTCGCCAAAGCCGATCTCGCCACCCTTTGGGCACAGCGCGGTGACGGCTCGTTGCCATTCGCCCTGGGTTTCGACATCGCCATCGCCATGCCGCTGTCGTGGCTGCCGCTGATTGCCGACTACTCGCGTTTCGGCAAGCGCGCCGGCAGCGTATTCGGCGGCACCGCCGTGGGCTTCTTTATTGGCAACGTTTGGCTGATGGGCCTAGGCGTCGCGTACACCCTGGCGTTCGCGCCGAGCGGTGAAGCGAACGCGCTGCTGCTGGCATTGGCGGGTGCCGGCCTGGGTATTCCGTTGCTGCTGATTTTGCTGGATGAATCGGAAAACGCCTTCGCCGACGTTCATTCGGCGGCCGTTTCCAGCGGCACGTTTGTGCGCGTGAAAGTGGAGCACCTGGCGCTGGCCATCGGCGTGATGTGCACCGTGATCGCCTGCGTGGCCCCGCTGGCGCAGTACCAGAACTTCCTGCTGCTGATCGGTTCGGTATTTGCGCCGCTGTTTGGCGTGGTGCTGGTCGACCACTTCATCCTGCGTCGCCGCGCCAGCGCGGTCATGCCGCACGCGCTGCGCTGGTCCGCCCTGGCAGCCTGGGCGGGTGGCGTGGCCACGTATCACCTGCTGGCCAACTTCTATCCGGAACTGGGCGCGACGTTGCCGGCGCTGCTGGTGGCGGGGGTGTTGCAGTTTGGATTGGGCAGCGTGGGTGCCAGAACGGTGGCAGCGCGGGCGTAAAAAGCTCGCGGCTGAAGCCGCTCCTACAGGTTTGCGATTCCTGTGGGAGCGGTTGGGCGGCATTCCGATTAGCCGCGATGCTTTTTGGGTTAGCCGCGACCCGGGAAATATTGCGGCCTAACAATGCCATTCAAGCGCGGGTACGGAATTTTCAACTCCGGGTGCCCGGAAGCGTACGGCGCAATGCTGTACACGTCGTACATCAGGCTCACGGCACCAAAGGTCAGGCCGATGTTGTCGGTGCGCATAAATGGCCAGGTTTTGATGAATTCAGGATCCTGGTCGAGCTTGTTGGCCATCAGCCAACCCTTGTGCGCCAACTCGGCGGCCTGCCAGAAGGCCGCTTCCTGGCCGGGGATGAGGATGTCTTGCAGCGTCAGTACTTTGTGCAGTTTGCGGTCGTAGTTGATCAACTGCCGACCCGGCATGCCGTGGGCGCCGCCGGTGAACAAGTAGCTGGACAATTCGATGATCACCAGGCCGTCATGCTGCTCGCGTACTTTGGCTTGCAGGTAGCTCGACCAGCCCGGCTCGGCTGATTGCAGAAAGCTTTTTTCGTAGCCCTGCAACGTCGCGGGCAAGGTGGCGTCGGGGGTGTTGACGGTCATCTGGCGCAGACGCTGGTCGATCAGTGCAGTCAGTTGCGGCTCGTCGGCAAAGCTGACGGTGTCGATGTTGACCAACGGGCAATCGCTGCCCTGGCAACCCGGCTGGGTGTGTTCCCAGGCCGTGCGTTTAACGTCCAGCTTGTCGGTCAAGTCGGGCTGAAACAGGCTGGCGCAGCCGCCGAGCAGCAGGGCCAGAGCGAGAGGTGAACAGGCTTTCAACAGGGACATGGCATTCCTTGGCGGAGGCAAATTTACGCGGGTGGAAAACAGCAAGTGTCGGGCTTCGACTGCCGTTGCCGACATGAGTTCGGCGTTTGTGGCTTTTGCGCGGGCGGCTATCCTCTCAGCCCGTCGGCATTCTTGAAAGGGGCTGCGGTGCTCGCCGAGGCAAGCTAGGATGACAGCAATCGACGTTTCAGTAGCGAATAGGTAACCGATGACCAAGACCTTCACGCCAGGCCCGGATGACGTAGAAATCATTGAGCGGGAAAACTGCTTCAAGGGTTTCTACAAAGTCGACCGCCTGCACCTGCGCCATCGCCAGTTCTCCGGCGACATGGGCCCGAAAATTAGCCGCGAGCTTTTCGTGCGCCACGACGCCGTCTGCGTGTTGCCATACGACCCCAAGGCCGACAACGTGGTACTGATCGAACAATTTCGCGTCGGCGCCATGACCAAAGGCGTCAATCCGTGGCTGCTGGAATTGGTGGCCGGGTTGATCGACAAAGACGAGCAACCCGAAGAAGTGGCTCGCCGTGAAGCAGTCGAAGAAGCCGACCTCGAGCTGGGCGCCCTGTGGCCCCTGCCTTGGTATTTCCCTTCGCCCGGTGGCTCGGATGAAAAAGTGCACCTGTACATCGGTCGTTGCGACAGCAGCAATGCCGGCGGCGTGCACGGTTTGGAAGAAGAAGGCGAAGACATTCGCGTGCACGTAGTGCCCTTCGAAGACGCCCTGGCGGCGGTTCGTGACGGGCGGATTTACAACGCGGCAACGATCATTGCCATTCAATGGCTGGCACTTAACCGTGCTGAAGTGAGGGGAATGTGGGCGTAACCCTGCTGCGCGACCGCTACCGCGTCGACCTGATCGAACTGCAAGCAGCCTGCGAGGCCAACTACGCGCGGCTGATGCGGCTGCTGCCGGCCATGCGCGACGAGCGCGGCTCGCGGCGCGTGGCGTTGAGTCAGGGCGAACGCTTGCTCGGTGTGCTGGCGCTGGATGTGTTGGAGGCCTGCCCTTACACCACCACGTTGCAGGTACGTCAGGAACACAGCTTGCCGTGGTTGCCGATTCCGCGGCTAGAAGTGCGCGTGTACCACGATGCGCGCATGGCCGAAGTGGTGAGCGCCGAGAATGCGCGGCGCTTTCGCAGCATTTACGCGTACCCCAATGCGGCCATGCACCAGCCGGATGAGAAAACCCAGCTAAACCTATTCCTCGGCGAATGGCTCAGTCATTGCCTGGCGTGCGGTCACGAACTGGAACCTGTGCGGTAGAACGTCCCTGCGTTTAGCCCATGCGGCGTCACGCAGTGGCGTTCTCGAAAGAGAACTTTTCGCTCTACCACGCCACTTAACTGTGACCCATGTCCACATCCTGCCTTTACCGGTAGCGTGCTAAACAATCATAATTCTCACCAAACCGCTCAAGGAGACGGCCTTGCCGAGCTCGTCCATTCCCTCTGCTGATTCGTCGGTGCTGCTGGTGCAGCTGTCCGACAGCCATTTATTTGCAGAAGCGGACGGCAAACTGCTGGGCATGGACACCCGTCACAGCCTGGAAAAAGTCATCGAACGCGTGCAGCTCGAGCAGCCGCACATCGATTTGATGCTTGCCACTGGCGATCTTTCTCAAGATGGCACGCTGGAATCCTACAACCGCTTCCGTGAAATGACCGCCGTGCTGCCTGGCGTCGCGCGTTGGTTTCCGGGCAACCACGACGAATTGCCGGCCATGCAACAGGCCTGCGTAGGCACCGAGCTGATGGCGCCAGTGCTGGACGTGGGTAATTGGCGCGTGACGGTGCTCGATTCCTCCATTCCTGGCGCCGTTCCCGGCTACCTCGAAGAAGCGCAGCTGAATCTGCTGGTCAATGCACTGAGCGAAGCCCCGGACCGTCATCACCTGGTGTGTTTCCACCACCACCCGGTGTCCATCGGCTGCCGTTGGATGGAGCCCATCGGCTTGCGCAATCCGGATGAATTGTTCGCGGTGCTCGACCGTTTTCCACAAGTGAAGGCGGTGCTGTGGGGACACATCCACCAGGAATTCGACCAGATGCGCAACGACGTGCGCCTGCTGGCCTCGCCGTCCACCTGTGTACAATTTGCACCGGGTAGCGAAGAGTTTCAGGTCGACGACACCGCGCCGGGGTACCGCTGGCTGCGCCTGCACGACGATGGCCGCCTGGAGACCGGCGTTTCCCGCGTCACCGGCATTCATTTCGTGGTCGATTACACCATCAAGGGTTACTGACCGCCGCGCGGCGCGACAGCCCAACGCACAACGACCCAACCAACGCCCACACCATCTTTGCTAAAGTGCGCCGCTACGGTTTTATGGAGTCGCCCGCGTGCTGACCGACACCCCCACCCTTCTTTATATACACGGCCTCAACAGCTCCCCGGCGTCGCACAAAGCCAGCCAGCTGAGTGGCGTCATGCAGCGCCTCGGCTGGGCCGATCAGGTGCGTATGCCTGCGCTGCATCACCACCCGCGCCAGGCCATGGCGCAGCTGGAGGAAGCCATTATGGAGCTGGGCCGCCCGACGCTGGTCGGCAGCTCCCTTGGCGGCTACTATGCGACCCACTTGGCCGAGCGCCACGGTTTGAAGGCGCTGGTGATCAACCCGGCGGTCAACCCTCACCGCCTGTTCGCCGGCCATCTGGGCACCCAGACCAACCATTACACCGGCGAAACCTGGGAACTGACCCTCGACCACGTCACCGCTTTGAGCGAACTGGAAGTGCCGGCGCCCACCGACCCCGCCCGCTATCAGGTGTGGTTGCAGACCGCCGACGAAACCCTTGATTATCGGCACGCCCAGACCTTCTACCGGGGCTGCGCCCTGCGCATTCAGGCAGGTGGCGACCATGGCTTCCAGGGTTTTGCCCAGCGCCTGCCGGCCTTGCTGGCGTTTGCCGGGTTTGCCTCGAGCACCTGGCGCGATTTCGACTTTTCCGACATTTAACGACTGACGAACGAGACCCCATGGCCCAGCAAGGTTCCAGCTCTTACAACGCAGACGCCATCGAAGTCCTTTCCGGCCTCGATCCGGTGCGCAAGCGCCCGGGCATGTACACCGACACCAGCCGTCCCAACCACCTGGCCCAGGAAGTCATCGACAACAGCGTCGACGAAGCCCTGGCCGGCCACGCCAGATCGGTGCAGGTGATCCTGCACGAAGACAACTCGCTGGAAGTGAGCGACGACGGCCGCGGGATGCCGGTGGACATCCACCCTGAAGAAGGCGTGCCGGGCGTTGAGCTGATCCTGACCAAACTGCATGCCGGCGGTAAGTTTTCGAACAAAAACTACCAGTTCTCCGGTGGCCTGCACGGCGTGGGTATTTCTGTCGTCAACGCCCTGTCCACCAGCGTGGAAGTGCGGGTAAAACGCGACGGCAACGAATACCGCATGACCTTCGCCGACGGCTTCAAAGCCACTGATCTGGAAGTGATCGGCACCGTTGGCAAGCGCAATACCGGCACCAGCGTGCATTTCTGGCCCGACGGCAAATACTTCGACTCGCACAAATTCTCCGTAAGCCGCCTCAAGCACGTGCTCAAGGCCAAGGCCGTGCTGTGCCCGGGCCTGTCGGTGAGCTTTGAAGACAAAGCCAGCGGCGAAAAAATTGAATGGTTCTACGAAGATGGCCTGCGCTCGTACCTGGCCGATTCCGTCGCTGAAGTTGAGCGTCTGCCCAACGAGCCGTTCTGCGGCAGCCTGGCCGGTAATAAAGAAGCCGTTGACTGGGCCTTGCTGTGGCTGCCCGAGGGCGGCGAAAGCGTGCAGGAAAGCTACGTCAACCTGATCCCCACCGCCCAAGGCGGCACCCATGTGAACGGCCTGCGCCAAGGCCTGCTGGATGCGATGCGCGAGTTTTGCGAATTCCGTAGCCTGCTGCCGCGCGGCGTGAAGCTGGCGCCGGAAGACGTGTGGGAACGCATCGCTTTTGTGCTGTCGATGAAGATGCAGGAGCCGCAATTCTCCGGGCAGACCAAAGAGCGCTTGTCCTCCCGTGAAGCGTCGGCCTTTGTTTCCGGCGTGGTCAAAGATGCCTTTAGCCTGTGGCTGAACCAGCACCCGGAACTCGGTCTGCAATTGGCGGAACTGGCCATCAGCAACGCCGGCCGGCGCCTGAAAGCCGGTAAGAAAGTTGAACGCAAACGCATCACCCAAGGCCCGGCGTTGCCTGGCAAGCTGGCCGACTGCGCCGGCCAGGACCCGATGCGCTCCGAGCTGTTTCTGGTGGAAGGTGATTCCGCCGGCGGTTCGGCCAAGCAAGCGCGGGATAAAGAATTCCAAGCCATTCTTCCCCTGCGCGGCAAGATTCTGAACACCTGGGAAGTGGACGGCGGTGAAGTGCTGGCCAGCCAGGAAGTGCACAACATAGCCGTCGCCATTGGCGTCGACCCCGGCGCGGCGGACCTTTCGCAGTTGCGCTACGGCAAAATTTGCATCCTCGCCGACGCCGACTCGGACGGTCTGCACATCGCCACCTTGCTCTGTGCCTTGTTCGTGCGGCACTTCCGCGCGCTGGTCGATGCCGGCCACGTGTATGTCGCGATGCCGCCGCTGTACCGCATCGACCTGGGCAAAGAGATTTACTACGCCCTCGACGAAGCGGAGCGCGATGGCATTCTCGACCGCCTGGTGGCCGAGAAAAAACGCGGCAAGCCGCAGGTCACGCGCTTTAAAGGGCTGGGCGAGATGAACCCGCCGCAACTGCGCGAAACCACCATGGACCCCAACACGCGCCGCCTGGTGCAGTTGACCCTGGAAGACTTCGAGCTGACCCAGGAATTGATGGACATGCTGCTGGCGAAAAAACGCGCGGGCGACCGTAAAACCTGGCTGGAATCCAAAGGCGACTTGGCCGAGGTTCTGACCTGATGCGCCAGCTGTTCGCGGCCCTGCTGCTGATAGCTGCTCCCGTTTTCGCGCAAACCTCGCCCCCACCTGCGGCCGCCAAGCCGCAACCGGTGGTGGCCATGGATGCCGCCGAACCCGAGCAAGCGCCGGCCCCTACGCCGCCTTTCGAAGAGCTGAAACTGCTCAGCGAACAGGCGGTAGACGGCATGCCGACCGGCAATTTGTCTGGCCTGGCATGGTGCGGCGATGCGCTATGGACGGTGTCCGACCGCGACGATGATCGCGTTTACCGCCTCATCAATAAAGGCGCCGTGCTTAAGGCCGAGGTGGAACTGTTCGACGCCCCGCCTGCACCGCAAAGCCCGCTGCCCTGGGGCACGCGCGTGCGCAATTGGCTCGCCAGCCTGACCCGTGGCGGCGCGCTGGATTTCGAAGGCATCAGCTGCGATGCCAAGGGCAACCGGTACCTGGTCAGCGAGGCGGCGTCGGCCGTTCTGATGATTCCACCGGCCGGCACGGGCGAATGGCTGAACCTGCCGCCGGGCATGGTCCGTCAGGCGCGTGCCAGCGGCATGTTGCTGCATTTCAACGCGCTGTTCGAAGGGCTGGTGGTCGATGCCAAGGCCGAACGGTTGTGGCTGGCGGCCGAGCGCGAACGCCGGGGCTTGCTGGTGCTGCACAAGGTTGACGGCAGCTGGAAATGCGCCGGTGGCTGCGTGCTGATGAGCGAGGGCGGCGACGAACTGCCGCCGCCGCAAATGGGCACCAAACCCATGCCCAAAGACTTCGGCGACCTCGCCTTGTACAAGAATCATCTGTACACCCTTGAGCGCCTGACCCACCGAATTTGCCGCCGCGCCGTGGACACCGGCGAAGCCGAACACTGTTGGTCGTTCGCCAACGAAGCGCTGACCGACGCCCGCAAGTACGACGAACCGTGGGGCATGGCTGAAGCGCTGACCATCGATGAACAAGGTGCCTGGATCGGCCTCGACAACGGCAACAAAGCCCGTGGCGACGGTGAAGACCGCCCCATCGTCTGGCGTTTTGCCGCGCCGGCTGAAGGCTGGAGCGCCAAGCCGTGACCGAACAAACCGTCGGCCGCCGCGCCGGTCGCGTGATGTGGGTGCTGTTCTGGGGCGCAGGCCTGGCGCTGGCCACGCACTTTTTCGGGGAGTGGGAAAACAAAAAGCACAACCCGAACCAGGTGCCGACCTCTTCCCACGGCCAGGGCTTTATCGAAGTGCGCCTGGCTGGCAATGGCCAGGGCCACTTTGTTTCGACCGGCGCCATTAATGGCAACACCGTGCTGTTTATGCTCGACACCGGCGCCACCGACGTGGCCATTCCCGGCGAGATGGCCGACAGCCTCAAGTTGGAACGCGGCGCGCCGGTAACCGTGAGCACTGCCAACGGCATGAGCACGGGTTACCGCACCCGAATCGACAGCCTGCAATTGGGCGAGATCGTGCTGCACAACGTGCGCGCCCTGGTGGCGCCCGGCATGCAGGGCGAAGAAGTGCTGCTGGGCATGAGCGCACTCAAACAACTGGAATTCACCCAGCGCGACGGCACTTTGGTGCTGCGCCAGACCACCACACAATGAGGCACGCATGAGCGACTCTCTAGACCTGAGCCTGGACGGCGTGGAGCGACGCTCCCTGGCCGACTTCACCGAGCAGGCCTACCTCAACTATTCCATGTACGTAATCATGGACCGCGCCCTGCCACACATTGGCGACGGCCTGAAGCCGGTTCAGCGGCGCATCATCTACGCCATGAGCGAGCTGGGCCTGGACGCCGATTCCAAGCACAAGAAATCGGCGCGTACCGTCGGTGACGTGCTGGGTAAGTTCCACCCCCACGGCGACTCCGCGTGCTACGAAGCCATGGTGCTGATGGCCCAGCCGTTCAGCTATCGCTACACGCTGGTCGACGGCCAGGGCAACTGGGGCGCGCCGGATGATCCGAAATCCTTCGCCGCCATGCGCTACACCGAAGCACGCCTGTCGCGTTATTCGGAAGTGCTGCTCACCGAACTGGGCCAAGGCACCGCCGACTGGGTGCCGAACTTCGACGGTACGCTCGACGAACCCGCCGTGCTGCCGGCGCGCCTGCCCAACCTGCTGCTCAACGGCACCACCGGTATTGCCGTGGGCATGGCCACCGACGTACCGCCGCACAACCTGCGCGAAGTCGCCAGCGCCTGCGTACGCCTGCTCGATGAGCCGAAAGCGACGGTGGAAGAGCTGTGTGAACACGTGCTCGGCCCGGATTACCCGACCGAAGCGGAAGTGATTACCCCGCGCGCCGATCTGCTGAAAATCTACGAAACCGGCAAAGGCTCGGTGCGTATGCGCGCGGTGTACCGCGTGGAAGATGGCGACATCGTTGTCACGGCGCTGCCGCACCAAGTGTCGGGCGCCAAAGTGCTGGAACAGATCGCCGGTCAGATGCAGGCGAAGAAGCTGCCGATGGTCGCCGACCTGCGCGATGAGTCAGACCACGAACACCCGTGCCGCATCGTCATTATCCCGCGCTCCAACCGCGTCGATGCCGACGAGCTGATGCAGCACCTGTTCGCGACCACTGAGCTGGAATCCAGCTACCGGGTGAACATCAACATCATTGGCCTGGACGGCAAACCGCAGGTTAAAAACCTGCGCGACCTGCTCAGCGAATGGCTGGTGTTCCGCATCGGCACCGTGCGCCGTCGTCTGCAGTTCCGCCTGGATAAAGTCGAGCGCCGCCTGCACCTGTTGGACGGCTTGCTGATCGCCTTCCTTAACCTGGATGAAGTTATCCATATCATCCGCACCGAAGACCATCCCAAGTCGGTGCTGATGGAGCGCTTTGCGCTGACCGACACCCAAGCCGACTACATCCTCGATACCCGCCTGCGCCAATTGGCGCGGCTGGAAGAGATGAAAATCCGTGGCGAACAGGAAGAACTCGCCAAGGAACAAGCCAAGCTGCAAGCCCTGCTGGGCAGCGAAAGCAAACTGCGCAAACTGGTGCGCAGCGAGCTGATCGCCGACGCCGAAACCTACGGCGACAACCGCCGCTCGCCCATCGTGGCGCGCGCCGAAGCCAAAGCGCTATCGGAAACCGAGCTGATGCCCACCGAGCCGGTCACCGTGGTGGTGTCGGAAAAAGGCTGGGTGCGCTGTGCCAAAGGTCACGACATCGACGCCACCTCGCTCTCCTACAAAGCCGGCGACGAATTCAAAGCCTCGGCACCGGGGCGCTCGAACCAGTACGCGGTATTTATCGACTCGACGGGGCGCAGCTACTCGCTGGCGGCGCACTCTTTGCCGTCGGCACGCGGACAAGGCGAACCGCTGACCGGCCGCCTGACGCCACCGCCAGGCGCCACGTTCGAATGCGTGTTGCTGCCCGACGACGACGCGCTGTTCGTCATCGCCTCTGACGCCGGCTACGGCTTCGTGGTGAAAGGTGAAGACCTGCAAGCCAAGAACAAGGCCGGTAAGGCCCTGCTCAGCCTGCCCAACGGCGCCAAAGTGTTGCTGCCGCAACCGGTGGCAAACCGTGAGGAAGACTGGCTGGCGGCGGTGACCACCGAAGGCCGCCTGCTGCTGTTCAAAGTCGCCGACCTGCCGCAACTGGGCAAAGGCAAGGGCAACAAAATCATCGGCGTGCCGGGTGATCGCGTGGCTAACCGCGAAGAGTTCGTCACCGGACTGGCCGTGTTGCCTGCAGGCGCCACGCTGGTGCTGCAAGCCGGCAAGCGCACCCTGTCGCTGAAAGCCGACGATCTGGAGCATTACAAAGGCGAACGCGGCCGTCGCGGCAACAAACTGCCCCGTGGCTTCCAGCGTGTCGACGGATTGCTGGTCGAAGCCTAAGCGTACGAACGGCGCGCAGTACCGCTTGAAACGCGCCGTTCGCTGCAAGATCGGCGCGGTTTGTCCGTCTGCGCCGCTCTAATTCACCATCGCGAAGCACGCCGTAACCTTCGCAAGGCTGGAGTCACGGGCGGGTTTGTCGGATGATAGCCGGCCTTGGCCCAGTGTTTTGACTGCAAGCGGCCCCGCGCCGCTGCCTGGATGAGATAGATGATTTCGTTGCGAATTTCCTCGCTGCTGTTACTGACCAGCCTGTTGAGCATGGTCGGCTGCGTCGTTCAGCAACCGGTGACGTTGTACCAGCTCGACAGCGGCAACCCGAAAATGCCGGTCGCCAACAAAGGCGTCGCGGTACTGCTGGGGCCGGTGTCCATCGCCGACTACCTGCAACAACCCACCCTGCTGCAACGCCAACCAGACGGCAGCCTGACGCCCGCCACCGAAGCCCGCTGGGCCGGAGCGCTGGGCGCCGATATCGATCAAGTATTGCTGCGCCAACTGGCCTCGCGCCTGGAAACCCAACGCCTGGTCATGGCGCCTGGCGGTGCCGGTTTCGTGCCCGACGTGCAAGTGGAGTTGACCATCAGCCGCATGGACTCAGGCCCGCTGCAGCCAGCGGTGCTGGATGCGCAGTGGCGCTTGCTGGACCGTCGCGGCCAACTGCGTGACAGCCGCCTGATTCATATCGAAGAACCGCACCTGGGCGGCTCGGCCGATCAGGTGCGGGCTCAGAGCGTGGTACTGCGGCGCCTGGCCGAGCAATTGGCCTCCGCCATCAAACCAATGTCGGAACAACCCATCGCCGAAGAAACACGCAAGCCAGCGGCCGTTCCCACCCCGGCCAAAACGCCGGAACCCCCGCAAATTCCAAAGGCGGCGCCGGTCAGGCAGCAGACCGAAGTGTTCCGCTTCTAGAAAAGAAAAAACCGCCCGAGATGGCGGTTTTTTTATGGGCGGCTGGAGCAGTCAAAAAGCATCGCGGCTAAAGCCGCACCCACAGGTTGCACAGCCCGTAGGAGCGGCTTTAGCCGCAATGCGATTGCCTGGCCACCGTCTTACTTCAACAACGAGCCCAAGCCTATAAGCAACCGCTCAAGCGCCCCCTTGTTGCGCTGCATCACTGCCAGCCCCGCCGCGCTCATAAGCTCGGCTTGCTGCGGGTGCTGCCACAGCTCGCCCACCGCGTCCGCCAGCGCCTGGGCGTCGTTCACTTCGCGCAAGGCGTGGGCATCGCGCAATTGCGCGGCGATGTCGAGGAAGTTGAACAGATGCGGTCCGCTCAATACCGGTTTGCCCAGCGCGGCCGGTTCCAGCACGTTATGCCCGCCATTGGCGACCAGGCTGCCGCCGACCAGAGCGATATCCGCCAGCGCATAGAGAAACAGCAGCTCGCCCATGGTGTCGCCGAGCAGCACCTGCGTGGTGTCGTTGACCGGCGCGGCGGTGGAGCGGCGCACGGTGTTCAGGCCGGCCTTGCCACACAACTCGAACACGCTGTTGAAGCGTTCAGGGTGGCGCGGCACCAGGATCAACAGCGCATCGCGGTGCCTGGCAAGCAAGCGTTGGTGGGCGGCCAGCACAATTTCGTCTTCGCCGGCATGGGTGCTGGCGGCGATCCACACCGGACGGCCTTCGGCTTGCCATTCAACGCGCAGCGCGTGGGCGCGTTGCAGCAGTTCGGGGTCAATGCTGAGGTCGAACTTGATCGAGCCGGTCACCGTTACGCATTCAGGCCGCGCGCCCAAGCTGCGAAAGCGCTCGGCTTCGGCGTCGGTTTGCACGGCCAGCAGGCTCATTTCGGCCAGCATCGGCGCCGTCAGCTTGGCGAAACGCCCGTAGCCGCGCGCCGACCGCTCAGACAAGCGCCCGTTGGCCAGCGCCACCGGAATGCCCCGTCGCGCGCATTGGTGGATGTGGTTGGGCCACAGCTCGGTTTCCATGATGATCGCCAACCTCGGCTGCGCACGGTCGAGAAACCGCGCCGCCGCCCACGGCAAGTCGTAGGGCAGATAGCAATGTTGAATCAGCGTGTCGCCAGCAAACAGCGCCTGAATGCGCTCGGAGCCCGTGGGCGTCATGCAGGTGACGGTGATCGGCAGTTGCGGATAACGCTGGCGCAGAGCGCGCACCATCGGCGCGGCGGCAATGCTTTCGCCCACCGACACGGCATGCACCCAGATGCCGCCGGTTTTCAGCGGCGGCAAACCGATAGCGAAGCGCTCATTGACGCGTTGGCCGTAGGCCGGCGCCTTGCGGGCGCGAAGCAACAGACGCAGCGCAATCAGCGGCAGGGCCAGGTGAAACAGCACGGTGTAGAGGGTTCTATTCATGCCGCGCAGTTTACTGAGTTCATCATCAAGATGAAGCGCCTCGCTTAGCCGATTGCTTGCAGGTGCTCAGCAAAGCAGTCGGCCAGCCACACGGCCGCGGGCCCCAAGGCTTCATCACGGCGACAGACCAATTCGACCACCAGCGGCGGCGGCGTCCAGTCGCTGCGCAGTTCCACCAGTTGATTGAGATAGGTCGGGTATTGCGCGACGTGGCGCGGCAACCAGGCCCAGCCCAAGTTACGCATCACCAGCTCAGCCATGGAATAAAAGCTGTCGGTACGCCACACCGCCGGGCTGATCTGCTCGCCGCCCGGGTAGTGCCGTTCCTGTGGCGCCATGAGCAGTTGGCGGTGCTGCGCCAGCGCATGTCGGTCGACGTAGTGCGCCTTGGCCAGGGCATGCCCGGCGCCGCACACGGTGACCATCTCGATCGTGCCCAGGCGCTGACGCTCCAAGGCGCGCGGCATGTTTTCGTGGTGGAACAGCAAGCCAAGGTCAGCGCGCCGGTCCAGCAGTTTCCCCGCCACATCGCCCTGCGCGCCGCTGGATAACTGCACTTCCAGGCGCGGAAATTGCCGGGCCAGCGCTTCGAGGCTATCGAGCACAGGTTGGTAGGGCATCGCCTCATCTTGTGCCAGACGCAGGCACGCTTCTTCGCCTCTGACTAACCCCAGGGCGCGACCTTCCAAGCGTTCGCACTGGCGCAAGATTTCCCGCGCATCTTCCAGCAGCACCTGCCCGGCCTCGGTGAGACGCGGTTGACGGCCGCTGCTGCGGTCGAACAGCAACATGCCCAAGTCGGCCTCCAACAGCGCAATAGCGCTGCTCACCGCCGACTGCGCACGCCCCAAACGCCGGGCAACCGCCGAGAACGACTGGCTTTCCGCCACGCTGACAAACAACCGTAACTGCTCGAAGTTCCACTGCATGGCGGCAACCCATCTCTAAATCAGATAGCTAATGACTTTATCCCATCGCCACAGCGCTTAGAATCCCGCCATCGAAACAGTCGCCTATATAAGGAGCGCCGCCATGTCCGGTTACCTGTACCTCGGCATCGCCATTGCCTCGGAAGTGATCGCCACCACCTCGATGAAAGCCATCGACGGCTTCAACAAGCCGCTACCATTGGTGCTGGTCATCGTTGGCTACGCCATCTCCTTCTGGATGCTGACGCTGGTGGTGCGCAGCATTCCGGTCGGTGTGGCATACGCGGTGTGGGCCGGGTTGGGCATTGTGCTGGTGAGCATCGCGGCGGCGATTATTTACAGCCAGAAGCTCGATGTACCGGCGATGTTGGGCATGGCCATGATCGTGGCGGGGGTGGTGGTGATTCAGTTGTTTTCCAGCACGACCGGGCACTGATGTAAACGGCTGGCCCTCTCCCCCGGCCCCTCTCCCGCAGGCGGGCGAGGGGAGATAAGCGGCCCGCGATTTGGCCCCCTCGCCCGCTCGCGGGAGAGGGCGGGGGGAGAGGGTCAGCCCCAACGCAAGTCCCCGCCTCCAACACCCAGCGTTATACTGCCGCCCTGTTTTTCTGAAGGCGGCTCCCATGTCCCAAGCCCTTAGTACTGACATCCTCATCGTTGGCGGCGGCATTGCCGGCCTGTGGCTCAATGCCCGCCTGCGCCAACAAGGTTTCGCCACCTTATTGGTTGAAAGCGCCAGCCTGGGCGGCGGGCAGAGCGTGAAGTCGCAGGGCATCATTCACGGCGGCGCCAAGTACGCGTTACACGGCGCGCTGACCGGCGCCTCCGAAGCCATCGCCGATATGCCGCGCCGCTGGCGCGAAGCGCTGGAGGGCAGCGGTGAACTCGACCTGCGCGGCGCGCGCGTGCTTTCCAATGCCCACTACCTGTGGTCGCCCGGCACGCTCGCCGGCAACCTGACCAGTTTCTTCGCCAGCAAGGCCGTGCGTTCGCGCGTCGATCAAGTCAAAGGCGCCGACCTGCCGCCCGCCCTGCAGGACCCCAAATTCAAAGGCAAGGTGTACCGCCTCAACGAGCTGGTGCTGGATGTACCGAGCCTGATCCAGCGCCTGGCCGAACTGGCGGGCGACAGCTTGCTCAGCGGCGAGCACATCGAACCGTTGCTCGAAAACGGCGAGCTGGCGGGCCTCACGGTTGACGGTCGCGACATTCGTGCGCAACGCGTGGTGCTCAGCGCTGGCGCCGGCAATGCCGCATTGCTCACGGCCCTCGGCCAGAGCCAACCGTTGATGCAGCGCCGGCCGCTGCACATGGTGATGGTCAAAGGCCCGACGCTTAAACCGCTGTACGCCCACTGCCTCGGCGGCGGGCCCAAGCCGCGCGTCACCGTCACCAGCCACCCCACCGCTGACGGCCAATGGTTGTGGTACCTGGGCGGCGACCTCGCCGAAGCGGACGGCGTAGCTCGCGACGGCCAGGCGCAAATCGCCGCCGCGCAGAAAGAGCTGAGCAACCTGCTGCCGTGGGTCGATTTCAGTCAGGCGCATTGGGCAACCTTGCGCGTCGACCGCGCCGAGCCCGCGCAAAGCGGCCTGGTTCGCCCGGACAACGCCTTCCTCACCGAAAGCAAACGTCTACTGATCGGCTGGCCCACCAAACTGGCGCTCGCCCCCGACTTCGCCGACCGCGTCCTGGCTGCGCTGAAACGCGACAACGTGCAGCCCGGCAATCACCCCGCCCTCCCCGAGCTGCCGCGTCCACCCGTGGCGCCAACGGCCTGGGAGAGCCTGCTGCCATGAGCCAGAAAACCCTGCACGATCTGCATCGCCCGCTCGGCAGCACCGGCCTGCGGGTGTCGCCGCTGGGGCTGGGCACCGTCAAGCTGGGGCGCGACCAAGGGGTGAAATACCCGAATGGTTTTCAGATTCCCGACGACCACGAGGCGCGCCTGCTGCTGAGCCTGGCCCGCGAGCTGGGCATCAACCTGATCGACACCGCGCCCGCCTATGGCCGCAGCGAGGAGCGGCTGGGGCCATTGCTGCGTGGCCAGCGCGACGAATGGGTGATTGTCAGCAAGGTCGGCGAAGAATTTGCCGACGGCCTGTCGCACCACGACTTTTCCGCCGCCCACACCCGACTGTCAGTCGAGCGCAGCCTTACTCGCCTGGAAACCGACCGCATCGACCTGGTGCTGGTGCATTCCGACGGCAACGACCTCGACGTGCTGCAGCAACATGAGGTGTATCAAACCCTGGCGGCGCTACAGGCAGAGGGCAAAATCGGCGCTTACGGCTTTTCCGGCAAAACCGTCGAAGGTGGCTTGTTGGCGCTGGAACACGGCGACTGCGCCATGGTCACCTACAACCTCAATGAGCAGGGCGAACGCCCGGTGCTCGACTACGCTTGGCAGCACGGCAAAGGCATTCTGCTGAAAAAAGCCCTGGCCAGCGGGCATGTGTGTCTGGAACCGGGCGTTGATCCGGTGCGTGCCAGCTTCGAATTGGCCTTCGCGCACCCGGCTGTGGCCAGCGCGATAGTCGGAACCATCAATCCGCTGCACCTGTCACACAACGTCTCCACCGCCGCGTCCGTCATCCACTCTCTCGGGCGGGCTTAAAACAATAACGACCGCCATTCGCTGAGCCGTAACAATCATCAGCGAGCATGCGCAGTAGCTGTCCCCAGGAAGGAGCCGATATGCCGAAGGTCCTCGTCCGCAAGGCCCCCACTGATTTCAAAACCTTGGCGCTGCATGTCGAAGCCAGCGCCGCCGGCCTCAGCTACCAGGGCATTGGCCCACCGCTGAATTTTTCCCAGGTACTGGACCGCCGCCAGCCGTTGCCGCTGGATAACGCCGAGCAGTTTCAAGTGGATCTGGCCAACCTTGGCGTTTCGGTGCGCCTGACCCTGAACTGGCAAGGTCGCGATTACTGGGTACTGGTTCGCCAGCGCCGTCTGGACCGTGGCGATGTGGTGCTCAAGCTGATTTCCGGCTACGTGCCGGCCCACGAACTCAACCTGCCGCTGCTGACAGCGATTCAGGAAGTCGCCGAAGAATGCTTGCTGGAAACCCCGGAAGGCTGGCTGGGCGGGCGTTTCGGTGACACCTGGCTGCCCACGCCGTACCACAGCGCCCTGCGTTACCGCGAATCGACGAGCTTCAGCCTCAGCCCGCTATCCGGCGCGGCGCGGCCGATTCGTTGTGGCAACCTGACCCTGATCGAACGCCCGCGCGCCTACGTGCACGTGCCGACTTCGTCGTTGCAGTTGGTCTACGACCTGCGCCTGGAACTGCCGAAAGAGGCGCGTCTGCTCAGCCTGTTTCACGTCGACGAGCGTTTGGAAGACGGCAAACTGGTCGCCCGCCTCGACCGCACCAAACCCGACCTCTATCTGATTCCCTTGAACCAGGGCAAACCCAGCGCTGAGCTGCTTACCCTCAAGCAAGGGACGCTGGTGCCGGCCAGCACACGGGGCATTTTTCTCGCCGAAAGCTTTGCCCCGCAGGAAGGGTGGTTAGTGCGAGAAGAACGGGTTCGCTGGAAAGACTGGGTTGCCCAGCAAGGACTGGGCGCAAAAAAGCCCCAGGCGAGAGCGGTGGCTAGCTGAAAAGCTCGCGGCTAATCGGAATGCCGCCCAACCGCTCCCACAGAACCGCACGACCTGTGGGAGCGGCTTTAGCCGCGATGCTTTTGATTAACGCGCTACTTCAATTCGCTGGAGCTTTTGCCCAGCAACCGCCGCGCCACAATCAGCAGTTGTATCTGCTGGGTGCCTTCGAAGATGTCGAGAATCTTCGAATCCCGCGCCCATTTCTCTAGCAGCTCGTCCTCGCCATAGCCCAACGCGCCCGCCAGTTCCACGCACTTGAGGGTCACTTCGTTCGCCACGCGTCCGGCCTTGGCTTTGGCGATGGACGCTTCCTTTGAGTTGGGCAGCTTGTTATCGGCCATCCACGCCGCTTTCAAGGTGAGCAGCCGCGCGGCTTCCCACTCGGCTTCCAGGCGGTACAGCGTCGCCTCGGCGTGGCTGACAGCGAGCAAGGGCTTGGCGTAGTCGAAGCGGAAGGTGTCTTTGAGCAGCTCACGGGTGCGATCCAGCGACGCTTTCGCCACGCCGATGGCCATGCCCGCCACCAGCGGACGGGTGTTGTCGAAGGTTTCCATCACCCCGGCAAAGCCTTTCTGCACGTCCACTTCCGGGTTGCCGAGCAGGTTGGCGGCCGGCACCCGGCAGTCGTTGAAGCTGATAGAGGCGGTGTCCGACGCTTTGATGCCGAGCTTTTTCTCCAGCCGCGTCACGCTCATGCCGGGCGTGCCGTGTTCGACCACAAACGACTTGATCGCCGCGCGGCCCAGGGCTTTGTCCAGGGTGGCCCAGACCACCACCGAGTCAGCCCGCTCGCCGGAGGTGACGTAGATTTTTTCGCCGTTGAGCACGTAGTGGTCGCCGTCCTTGCGCGCTGTGGTGCGAATGGCGGCGGAGTCGGAGCCGCAGCTCGGCTCGGTGATTGCCATCGCCGCCCAAGTGCCGTTGAAGCGTTGCAACTGTTCGTCGTTGGCCACAGCGGCAATGGCAGCGTTGCCCAAGCCTTGGCGCGGCATGGCCAGCAGCAAGCCGACGTCGCCCCAGCACAACTCCATCACGCCCAGCAGCGCCGACAGGTTGCCGCCGTTTTTCACGCCCTCTTCCACCGACTTGGCTGCGCCGCGTTTGCTCGCCGAAGTGGCGCCGATGGCGTCTGGCGAGCCGGCGTTCATGCCGTCCAGCAGGGCGGCGAGCAGGTCGAGTTCTTTCGGGTAGGCGTGTTCGGCCTTGTCGTATTTACGCGAAATGGGGCGGAAATAGTTAGCCGCCACTTGGTGCGCCTGGTGCACCAGGCCAGAGAACTTTTTCGGGGTTTCCAGGTTCATGTGCGTAACTCCCTGCTCACAGTTGCAGGCCGCCGGCCATTACGGCCACGGCGCGCAGGTCGCGGTACCAGCGCTCGGCTGGGTGTTCTTTGGTAAAGCCATGACCGCCTAACAACTGCACCGCGTCGGTGCCGATCTTCATGGCTTTCTCCGCGCATAACAGGCGCGCCAGGTACGCCTCACGGTGGAATTCCAGGCCTTGCTCGGAGCGGGCGCAGGCGCGCCAGACCAACATGCGCATGGCGTCCAGCTCAATGGCGATGTCGGCGACCATAAACGCCACGCCCTGGCGGTGGCTGATGGGTTCACCAAAAGCGATGCGTTCGTTGCAGTAGGTCGTCACATACTCCAGCGCCGCCTGGCCAGTGCCCACGGCGAGCGCACACCAGGCCAGCGCGGCGTGGTCGAGGAAGCTTTGGTAGTTGAAGTGCTCGGCATTCAGGCGCTGTTCAGCCGGCACTTTCACGCCCTTGAGTTTGACCCGCGCCGTGGCGCCCGCCTTGAGCCCCATGCCGGGCTCGGGGAAGCGTTGCAGCCCTTTGCTGCCGGCCTCGACGATAAACAGCGCCGGACCATTTTCGGCCCGCGCGGCGATGATCAGGTGACTGGCGTCCAAGCCACGCAGCACCAGGCACTTTTCGCCGCTGAGGGTGTAATGCTTGCCCTTGCGCTTGGCTTTGGTGCCCAGCTTGAGCGGGTCGAACAGTGCTTCGGGCTCGTTGACGGCAATGGCCATCACCGGTGCACTGGCCTCGCCCACGAACGCCGGCAACCAGCGTTGCTGCTGCTCAAGCGAGCCCCAACGGCGAATGCAATTGGCGGCCGACAACGGCACCAGCAACGCGGCGGCCAGCGACATATCGCCCTTGGCCAACGCTTCGGCGATCAAGGCATTGCTCACCGTGGTGCGCTCGCCCGCCATGCCGCCATGGGCTTCGCTGACGCCGTAAAACGTCAGGCCCAGGTCTTGCGCCTGATTGAGCAATTCAGCGGGGACGGCAGCATTGGCGTCGGCGTCGTGGGCGGCGGGGCGCAGCACATCGCTGGCAAAACCGGCGAGCATATCGACGAGCATTTGCTGCTCTTCGCTAAGGGACAAATCGAACAGCGCGTCCGGATCGACCTTGCGCGGCGTGCGGCTGCCGCCTTTTTGCGCGCGATCAGCGGCCATGCGAAAGCTGGCGCGGCTGCCGCTGTAAACGAGTTTTTCAAAGGGCTTGCGCAGGTTCAGGCGATCAGGCCAATCGGCCTGCGCCATGCGATTGAGAAGGGCCAGAGCGCGGCCTTGTACATCGGCATTCATGGGCATCTTTCCGTCCAGGATGAAGATGCCCGCAGCATGCGCGCGTCAAAACGCCGCGCCTATGACCGCTACGCCGGGGGTGATTGGCAGGTCAGCCAAAGGGGGGACGCAGTGCGCAGTCACAACACCCGTCATTCCCGCGAAGGCGGGAATCCAGAATCTCCGGTCAGGCGAAAATTCCTGAATCCCTAATCGTCGGACCGCCGCCTGCGCGGGAATGACGGCGGTGGTTTTGAGCCTTCTCAGTGGGGTGCGCCATGCGCACCGCGGCCAACTAGTTACTTACGCTCGCGAATCTTGTTAACGATGGCGGTCGTAGAGCTGTTTTCCACCAACCCCAACACCCGCACTTCGCCGCCGTAGGCTTTGACGATATCGGCACCGACAACCTGCTCAACGCCGTAGTCGCCGCCTTTCACCAACACGTCCGGTTTAACCGCACGCAGCAGGTTTTCCGGGGTGTCTTCGCTGAAGCACACCACCCAATCCACGGCGCCGAGACCGGCGAGCACGGCCATGCGGCGGTCGACCGAATTGATCGGCCGACCCGGGCCTTTCAGGCGGCTAACCGAGGCGTCATCGTTGACCGCCAACACCAGCCGATCACCTTGCGCGCGAGCCTGTTCCAGGTAGGTCACGTGGCCGGCGTGAAGAATGTCGAAGCAGCCGTTGGTGAAGACAATTTTTTCGCCATGGGCGCGGGCGTCGTCGATGCTGGTTAGCAGTTGATCCAGCGTCAGCACGCCACGCTCGGAACCTTCCTCACGTTGCACGGCGCGGCGCAGTTCCGGCGCGCTGATGGCGGCGGTGCCGAGCTTGCCGACCACGATGCCGGCCGCCAGGTTGGCCAACGCCACGGCTTGCGGCAGTTCCTCACCGGCAGCAATGGAGGCGGCCAGGGTGGAAATCACGGTGTCGCCGGCGCCGGTCACATCAAACACTTCACGGGCACGCGCTGGCAGATGCAGGGCCGGATGCTCAGGACGCAGTAGGGTCATGCCGTGCTCGCCACGGGTCACCAGCAAGGCGCCCAATTCCAGTTCGCGCATCAGCTCGGCGCCCTTGGCGACCAGTTCGGCCTCGTCGGCGCAACGGCCCACGATGGTTTCAAATTCGCTGAGATTCGGGGTGATCAGACTGGCGCCACGGTAGATGGCGAAGTCTTTGCCCTTGGGGTCGGCCAGCACCGGAATGTTGCGTGCGCGGGCGGCCTGGATCAGTTCCTGATGGTTCTTCAGTGCGCCTTTGCCGTAGTCCGACAGCACCAGCACTTTGATGCCGTTCAGCTGGCTTTCGACCGAGGCGGTGAGCGCCACGGTGTCGGTTCTGAACGGTTCTTCGAAGTCCATGCGCAGCAGTTGCTGATGACGGCTCATGACCCGCAGTTTGACGATGGTCGGCTGGCCGGCGATGCGTTGGAACTGGGCGCTCACGCCGGCGGCCTGCAGGCTGTCGGCCAGGCTGACGGCGGCTTCGTCTTCGCCGGTCACGCCCACCAGCCGCGCCGGCGCACCGAGCGCGGCGATGTTCAGGGCCACGTTGGCGGCGCCACCGGGACGGTCTTCGATCTGGTCAACACGCACCACCGGCACTGGCGCTTCCGGGGAAATCCGCGAAGTGCCGCCGTGCCAGTAGCGGTCGAGCATGACATCACCGACCACCAAAACTGAGGCCTGATCAAAACGGGGCATGGACAACTTCATGGACTCTCCGGGGACGCTTAAACGCGGCAAAAAAATATAGCACAGCGAGGTACGCGCCCAGCTCAGCGGCCGGGCGCTGCGCCTCAATCAGGTAAACGGCGGACCCAGAACAGCTCGTGCCGCCGGACCGCTTTGCGAAAGAACTCGTCCTCACCGGTGGCCGGCCAGCGGCGCCCGGCGAGGAGCTGTTGGATGGCGCGGCGCAGGCGCTTTTTCAGCGGCGGCCGGCCTTGTAAGTCGTGCTGCATGCCCAGGGCCATGGCTTTGTCGATCTGCGTGGCCGCACTCAGTACCGGGCTCCACAGCAGGTCCGCCGGCAGCGCGTCGATGGCGGGCGGCAAAGCAATGCCGTTGCCCGCCGGGCCCATGGGCCAACGGTCGTTGTCGTGCAAGTGGTTGGCGTAGAACAACAGGGTGTGCGGTTTCCAGGTGCTACGGGCGACGGCCTGGCGCAGCGCCTCGGTGGTGGCGACATGGTCGGCGTGCGGATCCAGTTCCGGGTGCGGGGTAACCACGACGCTTGGGCGGAAATGCTCCAGGGCAAACACCAGATCGGCCAGCAGATTATTCCAGCTGGGCGCGCCGTCGCTATCACTCGGCAAGCGCAGCGGGTTGTGCTGGCGCACGCTGCGCACATCGCTTTCGCCGGACTCGCGCGAGCCAAACGCCTTGTCCGGTTCGGCGGCCATCGCCGGCAATTGCAGGCAGTAATAACCCAGTTGCAGACAATGGCTGGCGGGCACGCCGCCCCACAGCGGCACGGTCAGACTGTCCCAGGCGCGCAAGCGGCCTTTGAGCGAGGCGGCTTCGGCGCGGGGCAAGCCCATTTGCTGAAAGCGTTCGGCTTCGATTTCGCCCTGGGTCAGGGTCACGATGCTGACGTTCTTGCTGCGGCTGTACAGCCCAAACGCGGCCAGCTCGGCGTCGTCGGCGTGGGGGGCCAGAATCATCACCGGCTCTTCGGCGTAGTCCGGGTTGCTCAGGCAGAACAACTCGCCAGCCGATGCCAGGCGGCAGAAGCGGCCCTTAATAGTCAGCTGTCCTTGCGCCAAGGCGGCGGCTTGTCCCGACACGTTGAGGTAACGCCGCCCCGCCACGCCGCGCTCGAAGTCCTGGCGGTCATCGCCCACCAGAACGTGCGGATCCAGCAAGCGGCCGAGCAAGGTGGCGCGCACCCGTACCGACAAAATCAGGGTGTCGCCTTCAACCACCCCATCGCGCAAGTGCACCGTGCCGTCGGCCAGCGTCACCGCAAAGCGCGGCGTACCGGCGGGGAAGCGGTACAGGTAATCGTCTTTAGGCGAGTAGAACAAATGGTCGGCGAACCAGGCCTCATGCCCGATCCAGCCCAGCACCAGCAGCAGCGGCACCAGCCACCAGGCGACAATCAGCCCCAGCAGCGCCAACACCACCAAGGCGACGGCGAGGAACAGGCGTTTGTTGCGCCGATGCTGTTTAAGAAGCTGCTGCTTGCGTGTGCTCATGGGGAAACCTGGGGCTCTATACCTGAAACACCGGCACGCTATGGCACCAGCGGTCTTTGTATTCGCGGTCGGCGCGGCCGAAGGAGTAGCGCAGCGGTTTATTCAATGCGCGGGCGGCGGCCCAGGCGTCTTGGGTGTTGACGAAGCTGAGCACGCTGCCGGGGCTGAACTCGCGGTTCTGCGGGTCGACGCCACCGTTTATGTACTCAAGGCTCACCCAGTTCGGCGCCTGCACTTGATACAGCACCTGGATCGCCACGGGCAGGTCGTTGAGGTAAATCAGCGAGCCGGTCATGAATTCGCGCAGAAGGGCAAACACTTCGGCCAAATGCGCCTTGCCGGTCGCCTCGAAGCCCCAGCGGCGCTGGAACAGGTCGGCGTAAATGCTCGCTTGTTCAGCGGGCGTCAGATCGAGCATCGGCCGAATTACCCCGCCCGCCTCCTCCAGCAAGCGCTGTTCGCGACGCTGGTTGTAACGGAATTTTTTCGAATAATCCTCGGGGGCGCGGGCCAGCGCCAAGCCTTCAGGTTGCGGCTTGAGCGTGTCGATCCGGCCGCTGTTCAGCTCCGAGACATAACGCATGCGCTGACGCACCGGCACCTGAACATCGGGCGCCACCGGCAGAATGATTTCGGCATTGCCCAGGTCAAACAGGCCGCGCTTGCCCTTGGCCTTGAGCACGTCTTTGGACAACGCCAAATGGCGACCCCAGCACGGCACGGCGGCGACCAGCTCATCGCCGGCAAACCAGCCGAGGTAGCGCACGGGAAACCCCGCCAGGCCGGCGAGGCGTTCGATGACCTGCGGATGAGTGGCCACGCTGCCGCCGAAGCGGTTCCAGGCGGCGGCGTAAGCGTCGGCTTCGATCGGGGTCCAGCCACGTTCACGCCAGCCCCGCCACACGCGGCCGATCATGCCGGAAGCAGCTCGGCTTCGGCTTCGTCGCCGTCTTTGAACTGCTTGGCGTGCAAGCGCGAGTAGTAGCCGTTCAGGGCCAACAACTCATCGTGGCTGCCGCGCTCGACGATCTCGCCTTGGTCCATGACCAGAATCAGATCGGCCTTTTCAATGGTGCTCAGACGGTGGGCAATCACCAGCGTGGTGCGGCCTTGCATAACCTTGTCGAGGGCGCCCTGAATATGGCGCTCGGATTCGGTATCCAGCGCCGAGGTGGCCTCGTCGAGAATCAGCAGCGGCGCGTTTTTCAGCAGCGCACGGGCAATGGCCAGACGCTGACGTTGGCCACCGGACAGCAGCACGCCGTTCTCGCCAACCAAGGTGTCGTAGCCTTGCGGCATCTTCTCGATGAACTCGGCCGCATACGCATCTTCAGCCGACTGGCGCACGGCATCGAACGGCGCGCCGGCCAAATCGCCATAGGCAATGTTGTTGGTAACGGTGTCGTTGAACAGCGTGACGTGCTGGGTCACCAAGGCGATATGACGGCGCAGGTTGGTCAGCTTGAAGGTTTCGATTTCCAGACCATCGAGCAAAATTTCGCCCTGGTTGTGGTGATAGAAACGCGGAATCAAATTGGCCAGCGTCGACTTGCCGCTGCCCGAGCGGCCCACTAGGGCGACCATTTGCCCAGGCTTGGCGACGAAGGAAATGTTGCTCAGTACCTCACGCTCGGTGCCAGGGTATTGGAAGCTCAGATTGCGCACTTCCAGCAGGCCTGTGGCGCGTTCCAGCTCCACGGTGCCGGTGTCCACTTCCGGCTCTTCATCGAGCTGCTCGAAGATGCTTTCCGCGCCGGCCAGACCTTTCTGAATGGTGGCGCTGACTTCTGACAGTTGGCGGATCGGCTTGGGCAGCAGGCCGGCGGCGGTGATGTAGGCCACCAGTTCGGCGGGCGAGGCATCACCCCGGAAGTACAGCACCAAGTACATCAGCACGGCCATGCCGATATAAATGACCAGTTGCAGGCTGGGCGTGTAGATCGACTGGGTGCGCGTCATGCCCAGGCTGCGGTTCATGTTGTCTTCGCTGGCTTCGCGGAAACGGGTTTTCTCGTAGGTTTCGCCGCCGAAGCTGCGCACCACGCGATAGCCCTGAATGGTCTCCGAGGCCACGTGGGTGACGTCGCCCATCGCCACCTGGATCTTCTTACTTTGGCTGCGAAACTTCTTACTGGCGGTCGTTACCAGCACCGCAATAACCGGCAGGATGCACAGCAGCACCGAGGTCAGTTTCCAGTTGCTGTAAACCAGATAACCGAACAGAAACACCACGGTCAGGCCTTCACGAATCACCACCTTGATAGCATCGGTGGCGGCCCCGGTGACCATGGTCACGTTGTAGGTAATACGGGAAATCAGGTGGCCGGAATTGTGGTTATCAAAGTACCGGTTGGGCAGCGTCAGCAGACTGTTGAACAGCGCCACCCGCAGGTCGTGGACCAAGCCGCGGGAGACTTTTGCAAGGTAGTAGTTGCCCAGAAATGAGCCTATGCCCTGATAGACGGCAATGAGTACAATCAACAACGGCACGCCAAGGACCATTGAAACGCCGAGAAACTTGGTGTCGTTGGTGCCTTCCAGGGCGCGGATAAAGTGTTTGAGCATGTCGGCCAGCAACGGTTGGCTGGACGCGAAAATCACGAAACCGACAATACTGATCGCAAAAGCACCCCAATACGGCAGCACATACTTGAGCAGTCTCAAATAGACTTTCAGACTGGATTGCTCACTGGTTTTGGCCATTCGGCACGCCTCATACGACTGGCTTGAGAGAAAAGATGCGGATTGTAGCAGCGAACGAATTGCAAGATTGGCTCGACCACGGCGAGCTTCTGGAAAAAGACAGTTTTGGGCCGAAGGTGGTGCGCTTGGCGGACGGCCGTTTGCTCAAGATCATGCGCAGTCGCCGCACGCCGCTGCTGGCCCGCTTGCTGCCCTCGGCACAACGTTTCAGCCGCAATGCGCAACGCTTGCAACAGGCCGGCATCGCCACCCCGATCATTGATGAAAGCGTGTGGATAGACCGCGAAAAAGCGGTCAGCGCTTGCCTCTATGAGCCCCTGCCAGGCGAGCCGCTCGACGGCCTGTTCCGCCACGACAAACCCCGGTTTATCAAACTGCTTCCGCAGTTGGCGGCTTACATCTATCGCCTGCATCAGCGTGGCATTTACTTCCGCTCGCTGCACCTGGGCAACATCTTGCTCACGCCTGATGGCGACTTCGGCCTGATTGATTTCCTCGACTTGCGCTTCAAGCGCGCGCCGCTGAATAAGCGCCTGGTGCGGCGAAACTTCGAACACTTGCGCGGCTATTTACAGCGGCGCAAGGTCGAGGGTTTTCCGTGGGACGATTTGCTTGCGGCTTACGCGCGGGCCAGCAGCGCGTCGAGCTGATCGCGCTGCAGCTTGGGAATCAGGCGCTCCGGCAGCCGGCTTTGCGCCGACAGGTTGTACACCTGAAATTGCGGCTTGATCACACGCTCAGCCAGTAGCTGAAAGCTCGGCAGAATGTAGTCATCGAAGTCGCCATCCAAGCGACTGGGCACCGCTTTTTCGCCGTCCTCATAGAAGCGGCCGGCCTTGGTGTTCAAGTCCACGCCCACCAGCAGCACCTGTGTAAACCCCAAGTGATAGGCCAGTTGGATGCCCGCATAGGGCACGGTGCGGCCGTTGAAGTAGCCTTTCTGTAGATTGCGACTGAACCCGATGCGGTTCGGCTTTTGCCGGAACCAGGAATAGTTGCACTCGATGTCGTCGTCGTTGCGCATCGCCCGCGCGAATTGCCGTGGGCTCAAATGCCGGTGCGCCTCGTCGCAGCGCCCTGCGCGCTCGAAGCGAAATACCGAGCGCCCTTCCAAGGCGTCCGGCACGGTGCCCAGCAGGGTTTCAATCACGCGCGGGGAAAGCACCAAGTGGCGAGCATGCTCGACGGCTTGCAGCATCAGTGGCAGACGGTTGCGAACGAAGCTGCTGTCGTCGCACAGGTAGTAATCCGGCGCCATGCCGACAGAGGTGAAGCGGCAGATCGAGCCGTTCAACGCCATCATCGGGTACTGGCCGTATTGCTCCAGCGGGAAATTTTTAGTGGACGGCCCGGACGCCACGATAAATACCGGACCAGAGCGGCTGTTGCGACACGCGTCGAATGATTCGAACGGCACCGATTTATTCGAAAGGTAAAACTCGCCCATCCAAGGCGTCCCTCTTTTCATGGAGGTGTCGAGAATCGACACCACTCCCTATGATTTTCGATAAACGTGACAGCGCGGGGTTCAGACTGATTTAGGTTGGCCCAACTTTCGGCTGGCCAGCACCAGGCTCAGGCCAATCGGCAGCCAGGTCACCAACCAATCGGCATTGGGCTTGAGCCACACGCCGATGCCATCGGTCATCAGCGACACCGTCGCAAACACCCAGATCGCCAGTACCGCCTGACCGAGCGGCGCGGTGCGGTTGCGCCAGGCGCGCCAGGCCACGCTGACCCACAGCATCAAGTACAACGCCAAGCCGATGACGCCTTCACGCGCACCGATATTCAGGAACAAGTTGTGCGGGTGTTTGAAGGTGCGGTTCAGCTCAGGCACAAAAATGCCGTATTCGTTGAAGCCATAACCTAGCACCCCGTTGCCCAGCATCAAGTTCAGGCCGCCAGCCCATAGCGTCGGACGTGCCGAGGCGCCACGTTGAGTCAGTACATCCGGGCAGACCACGGCGACAACGGCAATAGCAGTGACGCCTAGCGCAATCAGCGCGTAACCGCGACGCGAGCGCAGTGCCACCACCATCACGACAAAGGTCAGTATCAAGGCGAGCCAAACGCCACGCGTTTGGTTGACGACCAGAAACCCGACATAGCCCAGCGCGGCCACGGCCAGCAGGCCCAGTTGCCACATCGGCAAGCGTTGCGTTGGACGGAGGAAATACGCGAGCAGCGCCAGAGCGCCCACGGCATGAGCCGCCATGATCGCGGTATTCCAAACACCCAAGGCGACCACACGCCCAAAAGGCGGCGGGTTCAAAAGGAAATGCGCTACCGAGGCCAGTGACAGCACGCCGCCAAACAGGGCTGCGCCGAACAGCCACGTCTCGATGCGGATGCGTGCTTGCGAGGCCAGTACGATGCCCAGCAGCGATAAGGTCACGTAGAGGGTGACCTTGTAATCGCCGATCAGGTCGTCGCTGCCTTTAATGGCCAGCACCAGCCAGGTCCACGCCATAAACAAGCCGAACAATGCCAGCTCAGGTTGCTTCAGTGCGGCGCGAAAATCGGCGCGAAACAGCGCCGGAATGACCGGCAGCCACAACAGCGCAATGATTGCCTGGTGGTAATGCTTAGTAGGTAGAAACCAGGCGAAGCACAGCAGCGCCGTTAACCCCAGACATGCCCAACTCGGCAACGAAACCTTGCGCAGTACTGCAATACCTTTCATCCATCAACCCTTGTTCAACATGCGCTGTGCCACTCGTTTCAACTGCGCAGCGTCGGCGTTTTGCCAGCTGCCTTTAATGCAATAGTCATGCGCCAGGTAGCGCAGGAAGTTGCGTTTCACGCGTTCATCCAGCGGCCAATCCGGGAAGCTGGTGGCCGCCGCCAACAGCTCGTCGGCGGAGTCGGCGTGCATGACCACGCCGGGAATATTGAAAAATGCCTGACCGAGGGTGAGCACCGGCTTGCCCAATAACAAACTCTCCAGCCCCACCGTCGAGTTCAGCGTGATTACGAACTGGCTTTGCTCGATCAACTGCTGAGTGGCATTGCCGTTGGCAAACAACAGGCGTTCATGGGTGCGTTGGTGCAGATCGGGATACACCTCGCGACTCGACGGGTGTTCCTTGAACACCACGGTCATGCCGGTCTCCGCAGCCAGTCGTTCGCCCAAAGCAAACAGCTCCCGCATGTTGCCGACCCACGGGGAAAACAGGCGCACTTGCGTGTCGCGGTCGTCCTGGAAGGGAATGAACACGTAACGCGGCGGCAGCTCGATAGGCACCAGGTCGCTCACGCGCGGCTTGCGTGGAATCAGCGTCACCTCGGCCTCACCGTCGGCCGCGTCGGGCTCTGGGTAATTGAGATAGAACGCCTGATCACGCGGCACAGAGTTGCGGAAGTTCACGCCCTTGGCATCCAGCGTGGTGGTGTCGGGCAATAAGCCATTTTCAAAGAAGAAGGTGCCACAGGTGGCTGGCTTCAGCGCCAGCAGCAATTGGCAGTACCGGTGCGAGCCGTTCCACATCGCCAGATTCTTCGGCTTTTCGCGCTTGAGCAAGGCGTTGGCGCGCAGGGCGATCCAGGCTAATTCCAGGCGCAGCAAAGCGCGATAAAACGAGCCTTCGTATTTATTCTTGACCCGCCGCTCCTGGCACTTTTCCTCTACCAGATGCGCCCAGTCGATACGCGAAATAATGGCCGGCAGTTGCCATGGACGCGGCCAGGGCATTTGTCCCGGCACCACGACTTTGCCCTGTAGGTCCGTCTCGTTGAGCAGGCGCTGGAAATAAATGCTTTGGTGCTTGGCCAGGGAGAAAAAAAGAAACTGGGTCATGGTCGATCCGTGCCATTCAAAGGGGCGTGCTCGATGTCGTCGGGTAGGGGCTGATCGCGCAGCAAGCACTCGAGGACACGCACGTTCTGCGCCAAGCCTTGCGAGCCATGAGACAGATGAAACAGCGCGAAGGCGCGAGCGACTTTCACCTGTTCGTCGTAGGCACCGACGATCTGCTCAAGGCGCTGCTGGAGCGCGGCGGGCGTTTCGATCCGCGATCCGAAAAAGCGCTCCTGGGCGAAAATGTCGCCATCGTCGCTAAGGTTGGCGTACAGCACCGGGCGCCCGGCCAAGCCAGCCTCAATCACCGCATTGGACATGATGTTGACCACCACCGACGCCTGGCCCAGCGCCTCAGCCAATGAGCATTCGGCGGCGAGCAGTTGCACGTTGGGCAACTCATCGGCCACGGGCTGCCAATAACCCGCCTGGCTGCGCGGGTGGCGTTTGATCAACACCTGCCAGTTCGGGTTGGCAGCGGCCCAATCGCGGAGCAAGGCATAGGTGCGCTGATAGCCGGGCTCTTTCTCTTTGTCCGGCCCAACGCCGAGCACCAGCAGACGCTTTTGCTGGGGGTCGGCAAACGGTAAGTCGTACGCGGTGTCGATCATGTGCGAGCCGGCCAACACGGCGGTGCACTGGCCAAAGCGCAACGTCCGCGCCTGCAGCGCTTCCAGCGAACTGCGGCCGAATAGCAGGTAAAAGTCGTAGTCGTTCATGCCCAGGCGCCGCGAGTTTTCAACCGTCGAGGCATGGGCCAGCTGCACCAGCGGCCGGCCACGGGCGTTCATGGCCAAGCGCAGAAAAGGCGAGTAGAGGCTGCCGTTGCGGTCGTTGAGCAGCACCGCCGGCTGATGGTGGCTGACCAGCCATTGCGCATACGCGGCGTAACCGAAATAGCGCAGCGGCACCGGGTGCGGCGGCGTGAGCAGCAGGCGTTCACGGCAGATGACCTGCGGGCTCTGCAACGCCGTTTCGACCAGCGCATGACCGCGCTCGCGCATGGCCTGGATAAAGGCTTTTTTGCGGGCAAAGGCGATCACTTTGGGGGCCGACTGCAACAGCAGAAAGTCACAGGGTTCGGCAACCACCTGCGCGGCCAGACGACGACGGGCGCGCCAACCGAAGCGCAGGTCGGCAAGCGCCTCTCGAGCGAAGCGTAACGCGCTGCCGACCACGCCGTAACGCTCACGCAGCAAGTGCCAGCGGTAACGGTCCAGCGCGTGCGCGCGGTCAGCCCAAAGGGTTTCGGTGGGGCGAGAAATCATCGTTTCCCGGCCATCATTGGCAACGCCCAAAACCGTGTGCGCACGGCGTCATCAGTGAAGCGCTCGCGCAAACGCAGGGCCATGCGCGCGCGGCATTCTGGCAGGCGCTCGGCTTCGCCAGCCTGGCGTTGCAGCTGGCGCGCCAGCTCGGCAGCGTCGCCGAGCGCGAACAACAGACCGACCCCGGCCACCACTTCCGCGCCGCCACCGCAGTCGGTGCAAATGACCGGCACTTCGGCGGCCATGGCTTCGAGCAACACCATGCCGAACGGTTCGTGGTCGGAGCTCAACACAAACACATCGAAGGCGCGGAAATAACGGCGGGCGTGGGCCACCTGGCCGAGAAAACGCACCCGCTCGGCCACACCCAAATGCTGCGCCAGCGCCTTGAGCGCAGCCTCCAGCTTGCCACTGCCCATGATCACCAGCAGGCTGTGGGCCGGCAGATTTGGCAGGGCTTGGGCGAAACCGCGAAGCAAAGTGGTTTGGTCTTTATCCGGGTGCAAGCGACCGACGTTGCCGACAATCCATGCATCGCTCGCCAGGCCCAAGGCCTCACGGGCCTGCTCGCGGCTGAGTAGCTCGGCGTCAATGGCCGCTGGGTCAATGCGGTTGTAGAGGGTTTCAATCCGCTCAGTCGGCCAACTTGGCAGGCTCTCGCGCAGGTCGTCGCGCACCGCATCAGACACGCCGAGCAAGCTCAGGCGGCGTTTGAACCAGTTGGCGAACATAAAGCGCGAGCGCCGGCGATAGTCGCCAAAGGCGTGGTGCACGCCGATCACCGGCAAATTGCTGCCGAGCAAGGCGACGTATACCGGTTTGAAGCGGTGGGCGATGCAAAGCGCGAACTGGCGTTCACCGACAATGCGCTTGAAGTCGCGAATGGCCGCTAGCTTCAGGCCGCGCACTTCGGCGCTGTGGTAGCCGAGAAAAATCACTTCGTCGGACCCCGACCCCGCCTCCACGGCGGCGCTCGGTTCACCGGTCAGGTAGACGGTGGTGACCTTGTAGGGCGTGCCATCGAAAAGGCTGGCGTACTGACGGGCGCAGTCCAGGAACGGCCCGTCATAACCATGGCAGAACTGCAGAACGCGCAGTTCAGTTGAGCGTGTCATACCCGTCCGCGCCTTCCTTGATCACCAAAATGTCTTCCATGATCAGGTACTGCAGGTCCGAACCGAAGAACATGTTCAGCGCGTCGGTGGGCGAGCAGATCATCGGTTCGCCACGACGGTTCAGCGAGGTGTTCAGCGACACGCCGTTGCCGGTCAGGCCTTCCAAGGCCTTCATCATGTCGTAGTAGCGCGGGTTGTAGTCGCGCTTGAGCACCTGGGCACGGGAAGTGCCGTCTTCGTGCACCACTTACGGCACACGGGTTTTCCACTCTTCAGCCACTTCAAAGGTGAAGGTCATGAACGGTGCGGGGTGATCGACTTTGATCATCTGCGGGCCGACGGTATCGAGCATCGACGGGCAGAAGGGGCGCCAGCGCTCGCGGAACTTGATTTGTTCGTTGATGCGGTTGGCCACCCCAGCAATGCTCGGGCAACCAATGATCGAACGGCCGCCGAGGGCACGCGGACCAAACTCCATGCGGCCCTGGAACCAGGCCACCGGGTTGCCGGCGACCATGATTTCGGCGATGCGCTGCGGCATGTTGTCGATTTGCTTCCACTTCGGCTTGCTCGCGTGCCGCGCGCAGGCGGCGATCACGTCTTCGTTGGAATACGAAGGGCCGAGGTAGACGTGCTCCATCTTCTCCACGGGTACACCGCGCTTGTGCGAGATATAGGCCGCGGCGCCAACGGCGGTGCCGGCGTCACCGGAGGCCGGCTGCACGAACAGCTCTTTGACTTCCGGGCGGGCGATGATGCGCTGGTTGAGCTTCACGTTCAGCGCGCAGCCGCCGGCGAAGGCGATCTTGCCGGTTTCTTTGAGGATGTCGCCCAGGTAGTAATCCATCATTTGCAGCGCCAGCTTTTCGAACAGCGCTTGCATGCTGGCGGCGTAATGAATGTACGGATCGTCGGCGATGTCGCCTTCGCGTTTCGGACCGAGCCACTCGATCAGCTTGGGCGAGAAGTAGAAGCCCTTGCCGTTCTCTTTATAGCGACGCAGGCCGATGACGTTGGCGTACTCGGTGTTGATGATCAGCTCGCCGTTCTCGAATTTGGCCAGACGCGAGAAATCGTATTTGCTGGCGTCGCCATACGGCGCCATGCCCATAACCTTGAATTCGCCGTCGAGCATTTCGAAACCGAGGAACTCGGTGATTGCGCCGTACAGGCCGCCGAGGGAATCCGGATCGAAGAATTCCTTGATCTTGTGAATCTTGCCGTTCTCGCCGTACCCGAAAAAGGTGGTGGCGTATTCACCTTTGCCGTCGATGCCCATGATCGCGGTCTTCTCGGTGAAACCCGAGCAGTGATAGGCGCTGGAGGCGTGAGCCAGATGGTGCTCGACCGGCTCGATTTTGACTTTCTTGGGATCGAAGCCCAACTGCTCAAGGCACCAGACGATCTTGTTGCGGTAGCGCTTGTAGCGACGATTGCCCATCAGAATGGCGTCGAGCGAGCGGTCCGGCGCGTACCAGTAGCGCTTGGCGTAGTGCCAGCGGGCTTTGCCAAAAATGCTGATGGGGGCGAACGGAATGGCGACCACATCGACGTCCGACGGCTTGATGCCGGCCTGCTCCAGGCAGAACTTGGCCGACTCGTAGGGCATGCGGTTCTTGGCGTGCTTGTCGCGCACGAAGCGCTCTTCTTCGGCGGCCGCGATCAACTTGCCGTCGATATAGAGCGCAGCGGAAGGATCATGACTGAGGGCGCCGGAAAGGCCGAGAATCGTCAATGCCACGGGAAACCTCTTGCAACGACGCAGGACCAATGCCTGCGCGAAAAAGTCGGACGGCAAACCGAGGGTCGCCTGATAAAGCCGGGGATTATAGCCGCTGCGTTGCGCTGGGCGCGAGCGGAGCGCCAAAGCCCTTGCGTGCCGCTGCGCTCAGAAAACGTCAGTGATATCAAGCGCAAGGCGAGGATGACAAAGGTTTGCCGCAGCCACTGTGGGAGAAGCGAGGTGGCGGAGGCTTGCCGCGAGGACAGGAAAATGCCCGGAGACCGAGACCGTTAAGCTCTATTTGCCTAACCTGTATATACAAGTGTATATAGGTGCTCGTCACCCTTTTACCGGCATTTTTCAGGACTTCTCCCTATGTCGAATCGACTGCTTCTTCAGCCCGGCCAACTCACCCTCGACCAGCTACGCGCGATTTATCAGCAGCAATGCCCGATCGAACTCGACCCGGCCGCCAAAGCAGTGGTCGACACCAGCAACCGCACGGTGCTGGAAATCATCGACAACAAGCGCACGGTGTACGGCATCAACACCGGCTTTGGCCTGCTGGCGCGCACCTCGATCCCGACTGAATCGCTGGCCAAACTGCAGCGCAATCTGCTGCTGTCGCACTGCACCGGCACTGGTCCGCTGCTGGATGACGCCAGCGTCGGTTTGATCATGGCGCTGAAAGTGGGCTCGCTGGCTCGCGGTTTTTCCGGCATCCGCTGGGAAGTGATCCAAGCGCTCGCCGCGCTGTACAACGCCCAGGTGTACCCGTGCATTCCCTCGCAAGGTTCCGTGGGCGCCTCTGGCGACTTGGCGCCGTTGGCGCACATGTCCGCCGTGCTGATCGGCATTGGCCGCGTGCGCCATAACGGCCGTGAAATGGACGCCGTTGAAGGCCTGGCCATTGCCGGCCTGACGCCGATGGTGCTCGGGCCGAAGGAAGGCCTGGCGCTGATCAACGGCACGCAGGTGTCCACGGCGCTGGCGTTGCGCGGCTTGTTCGCGACGGAAAAATTGTTCAGCGCCGCCGTCGTGGCCGGCAGCCTGAGCGTTGAAGCGTTGAAAGGCTCGGCGGTGCCGTTCGACCCACGCATCCAGGCGGTGCGCGGCCAGGCCGGGCAGATTGATGTGGCGGCGTTCTACCGTGAGCTGCTGGGCAGCACCAGCGAGATTCGCGAATCCCACGCCGACTGCACCCGCGTGCAAGACCCCTACTCCCTGCGCTGCCAGCCACAAGTGATGGGCGCCTGCCTGGATCACCTGCGCTTTGCCGCGAACATTTTCCTGCGTGAAGCCAACGCCGTTTCCGACAACCCTTTGGTCTTCAGCGCCGATGGCGACGTGCTGTCCGGCGGCAACTTCCACGCCGAACCGGTGGCCATGGCTTCCGACGTGCTGGCCCTGGCGATTGCCGAAATCGGCGCGCTGTCGGAGCGACGCATTGCGCAATTAGTCGACCCGGCGCTGTCCGGCCTGCCGGCATTTCTGGTGCGCGAAGGCGGCTTGAACTCGGGCTTCATGATCGCCCAGGTGACCGCCGCAGCGTTGGCCTCCGAGAACAAAACCCTTGGCCATCCGGCCTCCATCGACAGCTTGCCGACCTCAGCCAACCAGGAAGACCACGTGTCCATGGCCACCTTCGCTGCCCGCCGCCTGCTCGACATGGCCGGCAACAGCAGCGCCGTAGTCGCCATCGAACTGCTCGGCGCCGCCCAGGGCGTTGACCTTCACGCGCCGCTGAAAACCTCGCCGCTGCTGGTTGAAGTGCTGGAAATGGTGCGCCGCGAAGTGCCGCACTACGACGAAGACCGTTACTTCGCGCCGGACATCGCCGCCGCACGGGCGTGGGTGGAAAACGGTACGTTTGGACAGTGGCTGGCGTTTGATCGGTTGTATTAACAGCATCGAGGCTGAAGCCTCTCCCACAATCAGATATGCCCCTGTGGGAGCGGCTTTAGCCTCGATTTTTGATCGACTGAAGCTCAATCAAGCAATACGGATAGTCAGCCTGAAACCTCAGCGTTTGCAGCTGGCCGCCTGCGCCATGCAAGCAATCGTAGCGCCCCAGCTCCACTTCCCCGCCTTCAACCTCTACCCGCAACCCATCCCCGGCACTGAACACCAGCACGGTCGCCGCCGAGGTGAACACGCTGCTCTCCCCCGCTGCCATCCACTGCAATCGCGCGCTGCAACGCTGCGGTGAATAGATCAAGTTGAAATCGCGAATCGCCCCGCCAAGCAAGCTGCACTGCACGTTGCTGTCGCCAGAAAATGCATACGCATCGAACGCCTTTAGCGGCCGGCTCATTTGGCCGTCGACCTCAAGCTGCATGCCGTCGCCTCCCAGCACGGTGATGATGCGTTGGTAGCCGGTGAATGCCGAGAACGGCCCCGGCTGGGTGACGTCGGCGATGGACAGGCGCCAGGCGAAAGCGTCGAGCCCGTCTCCATCACGGGCAATTTCCAAGGTGCTGCCGGCGCCGTTTTTCCACGGCATGCGCACGTAGTCAACGGCGCGCAGCACCTGCCAAGTCATGAGGCGAAGCGCCCTTCCAGACGATGGCGCGAGCCTGGGTACAGCAGGCGCGCGACCGTCACGGTGCGGCGCCCGGACCACGTGCGGCGGCGAATCAGCAAGCATGGCTCGCCGCGTTCGATTTGCAGCAGTTTGCACTCGCTCGGCTCGGCCAGAATCGCTTCCACCACGTGCTCGCCTTCGCTCATCGGGGCGATTTGCATCAGGTAGGCGTACGGCGTGGCGACGGAGAAATCCTGGGTCAAGTAATCCGGGGCGACGCTGGCGTTTACGTAGCGGTCTTCGATCTGCACCGGCACGTCATTTTCGTAATGCACGATCACCGAATGAAACACCCGCTCGCCTTCGCGAACATCCAGCGCCATGGCGCGCTCGGCGCCGGCTTTTTCTTCCTCCAGGCGCACCACCACGCAATGGTGGCGATGGCCGCGAGCGGCGATTTCATCGGCGATGTTATGCACTTCAAACAGCGCCGACTGGCCTTTGGGCTCGGCCACAAAAGTGCCGACGCCTTGCATGCGCACCAACAGGCCGTCGGCCGTGAGTTCACGCAAGGCGCGGTTGATGGTCATGCGGCTGAAACCGAGTTGCGCCACCAGCTCGCTTTCCGACGGCACGCGGTGATGGGGCGGCCAGGCGCCGGTGTGAATCTGCGCGCTGATCATCTGTTTGACTCGCGCGTACAACGGCGCGGGTTCGTCGCCCAGTTGCGCGGCCAGGGTGGCCATCTCGGACTGTGGAGCAGACACAGCAATCTCCTCGGCAAAACTTCGCGGCTGGCGCGACGGTGGCGAGAGTTTACGTTTCACGTTTGCCTCTGTATATGTATATACAACCTGAATTCGCTCTGGAGCGCCCGGAACATGCCTGTTTTCTTTGCTGAGCGCGCCTTACTGGCCGAGGGCTGGGCGCGCAATGTGCGCCTGACCGTAGCCACCGATGGCTTGCTGCAACAGATTCAAACCGAGGCCACCGACGAGGGCGCCGAACGCCTGAATGGCCCGCTGCTGCCGGGCATGCCCAATCTGCATTCCCATGCGTTTCAGCGCCTGATGGCCGGGCTGGCAGAAGTGGCCGGCAACCCCAACGATAGCTTCTGGACCTGGCGCGACCTGATGTACCGCCTGGTCGCCACACTCAGCCCCGAGCAGATTCAAATCATCGCGCGGCAGCTGTATATCGAAATGCTCAAAGCCGGCTACACCAGCGTCGCCGAATTCCATTACGTGCACCACGACGTTAACGGCCAGCCTTACGGCGATCCGGCTGAGCTGGGCTTGCGCATCAGCCAGGCGGCGAGCGACAGCGGTATCGGCCTGACGCTGTTGCCCGTGCTGTACGCCCACGCCGGTTTTGGCGGCCAGCCACCCAGCGAAGGCCAGCGGCGTTTTATCCATAGCAGCGACAGCTATCTCGCGTTGCAACAACGCCTTCAAGCCGCCCTGGCCAATCAGCCAAACCAGCGCCTGGGCCTTTGCTTTCACTCGTTGCGCGCTGTTACGCCGACACAAATCGAGCAGGTGCTGGCGGCCAGCGCCAGCGACAGCCCGGTGCACATCCATATCGCCGAGCAACAAAAAGAAGTGGATGACTGCCTGGCCTGGAGCGGACAGCGCCCCCTGCAATGGCTGTTCGGCCACGTCCCGGTGGACGCCCGCTGGTGCCTGGTGCACGCCACTCACGCCAACGCAGAAGAAGTGCGGCAGATGGCGGTCAGCCAAGCCGTTGCTGGCCTGTGCCTGACCACCGAGGCCAACCTGGGCGACGGCATTTTTCCGGCTGTGGATTACCTGGCCCAAGGCGGACGGCTGGGCATTGGTTCGGACAGTCACGTGTCGGTGAGCGTGGCCGAAGAATTGCGCTGGCTCGAATACGGCCAGCGCCTGCGCGACCAGAAACGCAACCGCCTCTACCGCAGCGATCAGCCCATGATCGGCCGCACCCTGTACGACGCCGCCCTGCTCGGCGGCGCGCAAGCGCTGGGTCAGCCGATTGGCCAATTGGCCGTCGGCAAACGGGCAGATTTCGTCGTGCTGGATGGCGCCGACCCGTACATCGCCTGCGCCGAACAGGACGCCATTCTTAACCGGTGGCTGTTTGCCGGCGGTGATCGGCAGGTGCGCGATGTGATGGTTGGCGGCAAATGGGTGGTGCGCGAGGGCCGGCACACTGATGAGCAAAGCAGTGCGCAGGACTTCGCCGGGGTACTGAAGGCGATGTTGGGGTGACCGGACGAGCTTCCTGCGCATCACGAGCCCGGCTCGCCGCGCTCGCGCGGATAACGGAGCCTGATCGTGCGTTAACCGCGGGTTCGGTTAGCAAAGCGAAGCCCAACGCCGTCGCCCACTCGACATTTATTCCACACGCACTGCACGGACGTTTTTTTTGCTGCGCACCGCGGGCATACTAGGCCGTCTTCATCCCGGTATCGCCCGCCCCATGCTTCGCACCCTGACTGCCATTGTCCTTGCTCTGCTGCTATGCCCGGCCGTAGCCGACGAGCGCGCGGATGCGCAAAAGCAACTCGACGCTGCCCAGCGCGACGTTGTCGAACTGCAAAAACTGCTGAAGAAAATCGAAGCCGACAAGTCCGGCATTCAAAAGCAGCTGCGTGGCACTGAAACCGAAATGGGCGATCTGGAGAAGCAGATCAATACCCTTGAGCAACAGCTCAAGAACAACGAGACCGAGATCCAGCGGCTCGAAGGTGAGAAAAAAAAACTTGAGGGCGCGCGAATCGAGCAGCAAAGGCTGATCGGTATTCAGGCCAGGGCGGCCTACCAGAGCGGGCGACAGGAATACTTGAAGCTGTTGCTCAACCAGCAAAACCCCGAAAAATTCGCCCGCACCCTCACCTATTACGACTACGTCAGCCAAGCCCGCCTCGACCAGCTCAACACCTTCAACGAAACCCTGCGCCAACTGGCCAATATCGAACGCGAAAGCGCGGCGGAAAAAGCCCAACTCGCTGAGCGCAAAGGTTCCCTGGACGAGCGTCGCGACAAGCTTGCTCTGGTTCGCAAAGAGCGCCAGCAAGCCCTGGCCAAGCTCAACAGCGATTCGAAAAACAGCGACCAAAAGCTCAAAGCCCGCCGGCAAGAACAAGCGGCGCTGGGCAATGTGCTGAAAACCATTGAGGAAACCCTGGCCCGCCAAGCCCGTGAAGCCAAGGCGGCGGAAGAAGCACGCAAGCGTGCCCAGGAAGAACAGCAACTGGCCATGGCCAACCGCCGCGTCGGCCCTGGCCAGAAGCCGGTCAGCGCACCGAGCGGCCCGGTGGTTTCCAGCGATGGCGCGGTGTATGGCGGCGCATTTGCCAGCAGCCGTGGCAAGCTGCCGTGGCCGGTCAATGGCCGCATCGTTGCGCGATATGGAACCCAACGCGGCGACGACGCTCGTACAACATGGGACGGCGTACTAATCGGCGCCGCCGCCGGCAGCCAGGTGCGCGCCGTGCACGGTGGCCGGGTGGTATTTGCCGACTGGTTGCGCGGCTCGGGCCTGCTGGTGATTCTCGACCACGGCAACGGTTACCTCAGCCTGTACGGACACAACCAAAGCTTATTGAAAGACGCGGGTGACATCGTCAAAGCTGGCGAGCCGATTGCGACAGTCGGCACCAGTGGCGGCCAGGACACCCCCGCGCTGTATTTTGCGATTCGTCAGCAGGGCCGCCCCAGCGACCCCGCGCAATGGTGTCGGGCGCAGGGATAGGCCCCGTACCTCTTAATAGTGGAGCTCGTTCGATATGCCGCATTTGTCTCGCCTTAATTCCCTGGCCCTGGCTATCGCGCTGGCGCTCGGCGCCCCGCTCCTGCACGCCGCCACTGACGTCGACGCCGCCACCGCACCGCCTGCGGCCAGCGCGCCAGCCACGAACAAGGCGCCGCTGCCGCTCGACGAGCTGCGCACCTTTGCCGAAGTGCTCGACCGCATCAAAGCCGCCTACGTGGAACCGGTCGACGACAAAACCCTGCTGGAAAACGCCATTAAAGGCATGCTCAGCAACCTCGACCCACACTCCGCCTACCTCGGCCCGGAAGACTTCGCGGAGCTGCAAGAAAGCACCAGCGGCGAGTTCGGCGGCCTGGGCATTGAAGTGGGCCTGGAAGATGGTTTCGTTAAGGTGGTGTCGCCCATCGACGACACCCCAGCGTCCAAGGCCGGCATCCAGCCGGGCGACCTCATCGTAAAAATCAATGGCGAGCCCACCAAGGGTTTGTCGATGATGGAAGCCGTCGACAAGATGCGCGGCAAAGCCGGCGAGAAAATTCAGCTGACCCTGGTGCGCGACGGTGGCGAGCCGTTCGACGTGCAACTGACGCGCGCCGTCATCAAGGTCAAGAGCGTGAAGAGCCAAACCCTCGAACCGGGTTACGGCTACCTGCGCATCACTCAGTTCCAGGTCAACAGCGGCGACGAAGTCGGCAAGGCGCTGGCCAAGCTGAAGAAGGACAACGACGGTAAAAAACTTCGCGGCCTGGTACTCGACCTGCGCAACAACCCGGGCGGCGTGTTGCAGGCAGCCGTGGAAGTGTCGGACCACTTCCTCACCAAAGGCCTGATCGTTTACACCAAAGGCCGTATCGCCAACTCCGAACTGCGCTTCTCCGCCGACCCGGCCGACGCCAGCGAAGGCGTGCCATTGGTGGTGCTGATCAACGGCGGCAGCGCATCGGCATCGGAAATCGTTGCCGGAGCCCTGCAAGACCAGAAACGCGGCATCCTCATGGGCACCAACAGTTTCGGCAAAGGCTCCGTGCAAACCGTGCTGCCGCTGAGCAACGACCGCGCGCTGAAAATCACCACTGCGCTGTACTACACGCCTAACGGCCGCTCGATTCAGGCCCAGGGCATCGTGCCGGACATCGAAGTGGCGCGCGCCAAAATTACCCGCGAAGACGACGGCGAAAGCTACAAAGAAGCCGACCTCGCCGGGCACTTGGGCAACGGCAACGGTGGCAAAGACAAAACCAGCAACGAGCTGAAGGCGCAGAGCGGCAAAGCCAACCTGCAAGATCAGGACTTCCAGTTGAGCCAGGCGCTAAGCCTGTTGAAAGGGTTGAACGTTACGCGTAGCCAGTAACGGTCTGCTTTAGCCGCGAGTGCTCTGGCAAAAGAGCATCGCGGCTAAAGCCGCTCCTACAGAGATCAAAAGCTCAAAAGCTCAAAAGCTCAAAAGCTCAAAAGCTCAAAAGCTCAAAAGCTCAAAAGCTCAAAAGCTCAAAAGCTCAAAAGCTCAAAAGCTCAAAAGCTCAAAAGCTCAGAAAATCAGAAGATCAGAAGATCAGAAGATCAGAAGATCAGAAGATCAGAAGATTAATTGTGGGAGAGGCTTCAGCCTCGATGCTTTCTAACTACAGATAGTTAGCTGAAATCTTGTCCACGGTGCCATCGGCACGCATCGCATCCAGCGCTTTCTGCAAACGCTGAATCACCTCGTCCGGGGTGTTCAGGTTCATCGCCAGGAACAGCTGGTTATCGTTAAAGCGCAACACGGTCACCAAGCCGTTCACGCCTTCCTGCTTGGCCATGTAACGCCCCACCGGGTCGGTAGTGGCCCACAGGTCAATTTTGCCTTCCATCAATTTGCTGACGTTTTCCTGGTCGCGCAGCGCGTTCACCGGGGTCATGCCTTTGCCTTCCAGATACTGACTGACCGAGGCATTCTTGTAGGCGCCGAGTTTGTAGGCGTTGGCTTCTTCAAGGCTGTTGAGCTTGAGCGTGCTGCCCGGCTTAGCCATCAGCACGGCGCTGGTATTGGCCAGCGGGCCCACCCACTTGAACATGGTTTCGCGCGCTTCGGTGCGGGTGGTGGAGAACAGCCCGTAGTTGGCGTTGTCTTGCGTCAGCTTGTAGAGACGATCCCAGGGGAAGCGCAGGGTCAGGTTGTACTTGATGTCGGCGCGCTTGAACATTTCGCGCACCAGATCGGCGCTGATGCCATCAATGCCTTCGTCGCGCGCGAAGTTTTTGTCGTCGACCGCCATGTTGAAGGGCGGGAAATTCTCGGTCAGCAGCACCACTTCATAGCCTTCCGGCAATTCAGCATGGGCAGCGGCGGCGGTCAGGGCCAAGCCCAGCAACAGCGAACGGGAGATTAACTTCAGCATGATGGTGTGATGTCCTATCGACAATTTTATTGTGAGCAGCCGGGCTTCGGCGCAAGCGCGCAATCGTACAGGGAGCGTTGGAGAAATTTGTGACACAGCGCTCAGAGCGGAGCGAGCGTTTCCCGGCACATAGCGACCGGGAGTGGCAGGGGCGAGATAGACGGTTTGCAGCCATCGCGGCGATCGGCTTTAGCCGCGATGCTTTTGGGGCCTACAGATAATTGTTGGTCACGTCGTCCACGAAGCCGTCCTTACGCATTTCATCCAGCGCCTTTTGCAAACGCTCAATCACTTCATCCGGCGTATCCACGTTCATGGCCAGATAAAGCTGCGCGTCGTTGAAACGCAAGGCGGTGGACAAACCACTCACACCTTCCTGCTTGGCCAGGTAGCGGCCGACCGGGTCAGTGGTGGCCCAGAGGTCGATTTTGCCTTCCATCAATTTGCTGACGTTTTCCTGGTCACGCAGCGCATTCACCGGCGCCATGCCCTGGCTTTCCAGGTGCTGGCTGACGGCGTCGTTTTTGTAGGCGCCAACGGTGTATTTGCTCGCTTCCTTGAGGTTGCTCAACTTGAGTGTGCTGCCGGGTTTGGCCAGCAGTACCCAGCCGGTTTTCGCCAGCGGCCCCACCCATTTGAATAGCGGCTTGCGCTCTTCGGTGTAGGTGGTGGAGAACAGGCCGTAGTTGGGTTTGTCGAGGGTCAGCTTGTAGAGGCGGTCCCAGGGGAAGCGCAGGCTCAGCGAGTATTCGATGCCGGCGCGCTTGAACATTTCGCGCACGATCTCGGCGCTGATGCCATCGATACCATCGTCACGAGCAAAGTTCTTGTCGTCGATGGCCATGTTGAAAGGCGGGAAGTTTTCGGTCAGCAACACCACTTTGTAGCCATACGGCAGCTCGGCATGGGCCAGCGTGCTTGCAGCCAGTGCAAGGCCCAACAACAGCGAACGGGTGAACACTTTCAGCATGATTTTGTCCTGTCTGCGATCGCATCGATCACACCGCGGACGGCATCGCTAAGCGTTCACCTGTGCATGCACGGACCCGGCACACGGCAGGTTAGGCCGCTGTTCGTTTCGTGGCGTGGCTCGAGAATATAGGTCGGTGCTCGGCAGGCTTGTGGCCCGCGTTGCGATGCTCTTCTTCTTGGAATGCCTATGTTGCAACGGGAACGTTTGGCCGCGCACCGTGGGTAGCGCGGCCGATTCGGCCCTACAGATAGCTGTTGAGGATTTCGTCGACGAAGCCCTCACTGCGCATCTTGTCCAATGCACCCTGCAGCTTCTGTACCACCTCATCAGGGGTCTCTTTATTCAACGCCAGGTAGAGTTGGGCTTTGTTGAAGCGCAGCACAGTTTGCAAACCGCTCACGCCTTCTTGCTTGGCCAGATAACGACCGGCCGGGTCGCCGGTGGCCCACAAATCGATTTGCCCATCGCGCAGTTTCTGCGCGTTTTCCTGATCGCGCAGCGCCAGGATCGGGTCGAGTTTGTGCTCGGTCAGGTACTCGGCAATGGCGTCACCTTTGTAGGCGCCAACTTTGTATTGTTTGGCGTCTTCGAGGCTGCTCAGCGTGATTTTGCTGTCAGGCTTGGCCAGCATGATCCAGTCGTCCGGGCCGATGGGGCCGACCCATTTGAATGAATCTTCACGCTCGGGCAAACGCGCGGTGACGAATACGCCGTAGCCGGGTTTTTCCAGCGCCAGCTTATAGATGCGGTCCCACGGGAAGCGCAGGGTCAGGCTGTATTTGATACCGGCGCGCTTGAACATCTCCTTGACCACGTCGACGGCGATGCCATCGATGTTGTCTTCCTGGGCAAAGTTCTTGCCGTTGATGGCCATGTTGTAAGGCGGGAAGTTTTCGGTCAGCAGCACGATGCTGTAATCCGGGTCTACTTCGGCACGAGCACTGCCAGCGAGCACCAATACGGTGCTGGCCAGCGCAAGCAGCAGGCGTTTGAACATTTCGGTGTCTCTACTTCTGAAGGTATGTGAGGCGTAACGCGCGGCCTTGGTGGCTTTATGCCAGACCTTGCGCAGCACTATGCAACTTAGCAGCCAGAATGGATCGCTGCAGCCTGAGCGTAGAGCAGCTCTAGCGCACCACAATGCCCCGGGCGGCCATATAGGCCTTCGCCTCAGGCACGGTGTATTCGCCAAAGTGGAAAATACTTGCCGCCAGCACCGCCGACGCTTTGCCTTCGATGATGCCGTCGGCCAGGTGCTGCAAATTACCCACGCCGCCCGAAGCAATCACCGGAATGCCGACGGTTTCGCTGATGGCGCGGGTAACGCCCAGGTCGAAGCCGTTCTTCATGCCGTCTTGGTCCATGCTGGTCAGCAAAATTTCACCGGCGCCCAGGTCTTCCATCTTTTTCGCCCATTGCACGGCGTCCAGCCCGGTCGGTTTGCGGCCGCCGTGGGTGAAGATTTCCCAGCGCGGTGTTTCGCCCGGTAGCGAAACCTTTTTGGCGTCGATGGCGACCACGATGCACTGCGCGCCAAAACGCGAAGCAGCTTCGCCAACGAACTCGGGGTTGAACACGGCGGCGGTATTGATCGACACCTTGTCGGCGCCAGCATTGAGCAGGTTGCGAATGTCCTGCACGGTACGCACGCCGCCGCCCACGGTCAGCGGAATAAACACCTGGCTGGCCATGCGCTCGACCGTATGCAGCGTGGTGTCGCGGCCATCGACGCTGGCGGTAATGTCGAGAAAGGTAATTTCATCGGCACCCTGCTCGTCGTAGCGACGGGCGATTTCCACCGGGTCGCCGGCATCACGGATGTTCTCGAATTTGACGCCTTTGACCACGCGGCCATTGTCGACGTCGAGGCAAGGGATGATGCGTTTGGCCAGCGCCATGGTTCAGTCCTCAGCCGTTGTAGGCATCGCAGTAAGCCTGGGCTTCGGCGACGTCCAGGGTGCCTTCGTAAATCGCACGGCCAGTGATGGCGCCGATAATGCCGGGCGCCTTGGCGTCCAGCAGGGCTTTGATGTCGCCCAGGTTGTGGATGCCGCCAGAAGCGATCACCGGAATTTTGGTGGCCGCGGCCAACGCAGCGGTGAACGGCACGTTGCAGCCTTGCATCATGCCGTCTTTGGCGATGTCGGTATAAACGATGGCCGACACGCCGTCGGCTTCGAAACGCTTGGCCAGATCAATCACCTGCACGGTGCTCACTTCGGCCCAACCGTCGGTGGCAACAAAGCCGTCTTTGGCGTCGAGACCGACAATCACCTTGCCCGGAAACGCTTTGCACGCTTCAGCCACGAACTCTGGCTGCTTCACGGCCTTGGTGCCGATGATCACGTAGCTCACGCCGGCTTTGACGTAGTGCTCGATGGTTTCCAGCGAGCGAATACCGCCGCCAATCTGGATCGGCAAGTTCGGGTAGCGCTTGGCAATGGCATTCACCACTTCGCCATTCACCGGCTGGCCTTCGAATGCGCCGTTGAGGTCGACCAGGTGCAAACGCCGGCAACCGCCTTCCACCCATTTGGCGGCCATGCTCACCGGGTCATCGGAGAACACGGTGGAGTCTTCCATCCGGCCCTGGCGCAAGCGCACGCAGGCACCGTCTTTAAGATCGATAGCGGGGATAATCAGCATCAGTCGAACCTGCTCAAGTCTTGGAATTCGGGGAAACGGGTCAGCTCTTTTCGAGCGCCCACAAGTCGCTTTCGATGCTCATGAACCTGTCAGCCAGGTGCGCCTGCACATCGGCAATCGCCTTGTTGTAAAACAGCGGCGCCACTTCGCGGGTAAACACCTCGAGCACTTCCTGGGCTTCAAAGCTGCCCAGCTCAAGCTCGAAACGGTCTTCCAGAAAGCGCTTGAGCACGGCCACGGCCGCAGCTTCCTGCGCCGGTTCCAGAGTCAGGCTGGGTGCTTTCTGTTTGCCGCGGCTCATTACCAGCGACCGTCCCAAGCGGCGAAATTCTGCAAAAGCTGCAGGCCGTGGGTGTGGCTTTTTTCCGGGTGGAATTGCACGGCGAAACGCGAGCCATCGGCCAGCGCGGCGGCAAAGTCGACGCCGTAATGACCGCGACCGGCTACCTGGCGAGCATTGGCCGCTTCGATATAGAAGCTGTGCACAAAGTAAAAACGCGCCAGGTCAGGAATGCTGTGCCACAGCGGGTGATCGACGGTTTGCGCCACTTCGTTCCAGCCCATGTGCGGCACTTTCAGCGCTTCGTCGTTTTCGACCAGGTCTTTGCCGAAGAAGCGCACCTGACCGGGAAACTGGCCGATGCAATCGACGCCGCCGTTCTCTTCGCTGTGATCGAGCAACGCCTGCATGCCGACACAGATGCCGAGGAAGGGACGGTCCTGGCTGACTTCACGCACCAGGCTGTCGAAGCCCAAGCGACGGATTTCAGCCATGCAATCGCGGATGGCGCCAACGCCGGGAAACACCACACGGTCGGCTTCACGAATCACAGCGGCATCGCTGGTGATCTGCACCCGGCCGGCACCTACGTGCTCAAGCGCCTTGGCCACCGAATGCAGGTTGCCCATGCCGTAATCGATGACGGCTACCGTCTGCATTACAGGCAGCCCTTGGTCGAGGGCATTTGCCCGGCCATGCGCTCATCCAGCGTCACCGCCATGCGCAGCGCGCGGCCGAAGGCCTTGAACACGGTTTCAATCTGGTGGTGGGTGTTGTAGCCGCGCAGGTTGTCGATGTGCAGGCTGACCAGGGCGTGGTTAACGAAGCCCTGGAAGAATTCCTGGAACAGGTCGACATCGAAGCCACCAACGGTGGCGCGGGTGTACGGCACGTGCATTTGCAGGCCAGGGCGACCAGAGAAATCGATCACCACGCGCGACAGCGCTTCGTCCAACGGCACATAGGAATGGCCGTAACGCACGATGCCCTTCTTGTCGCCGATGGCTTTGGCAAAGGCCTGACCGAGGGTGATACCGACGTCTTCCACCATGTGGTGGTCGTCGATATGCAGATCGCCTTGGGCTTCGATATCCAGGTCGATCAACCCGTGACGGGCGATCTGATCGAGCATGTGCTCAAGAAAAGGCACGCCAATGGCAAAGCGCGCTTTGCCGGTGCCATCCAGATTGATAGACGCCTTGATCTGGGTTTCCAGAGTGTTGCGTTCGACGGATGCCGTACGTTCGGCCATCACCAGCTCCACGAATCTTAATGCGAAAGGGCCCGCATTATAGGCCGGCTTCCGGGTCGTCGGCCATGCTGCGTTGCGTCCTCGCTTTTAATGCTCACGTACTTGAGTACGCTGCGCTTAAAAGCTCCGGGGCGCCTTGCATGGCCTTAGCCCTGAAACCCTTGATCGAGAAATGACAAAGCCGACATTACGTCGGCTTTGTTGTGAAGCGCGGGTTAACTCACTCAGCTAAACAAGACCACGGTCTTAAGCAGCGTCACCCAAATACCCCAGGCGAGGGGAATACCTACTGCAAGCCATGCAGCAATTACCAACGGCTTGCTCTTCGGATCAGCAGTCCACTCCAGATTGGCAGCAGTCTGCACGGCGTTGTCGTTACCAATGGCACGCTCGGCCGCCAGCTCGGCGTCGGTCATGAAGTGCTTGGCGGCAACTGGCTTGACCAGCGCGTTGCAGATAAAGCCCACCACCAACAGACCCGCCAGAATGTACAAGGTGATGTCGTAGGCATCGGCCTTGGCCACGCCAACGCTCAGTTGGTATTCGCGGATGTAGTTCACCAGCACCGGGCCGAGGATGCCGGCAAACGCCCAGGCAGTCAGCAGGCGACCGTGAATGGCACCAACCATTTGCGTACCGAACAAGTCAGCCAGGTAAGCCGGCACGGTGGCGAAACCGCCGCCGTACATCGACAGAATCAGGCAGATGCTGAACACGAAGAACGCCACGCTACCCAGGTGGCCGGTCCACGGCACCAGCGCGTAGAGCATGAAGCCCAAGGCGAAGAACACGAAGTAAGTGGTTTTGCGGCCGATCAAGTCGGAGAACGACGACCAGAAGAAACGACCACCAATGTTGAACAGGCTCAGCAAACCGGTGAAGCCGGCAGCGATGATCGCGATCTGTGCCAGTTGCTCCGGGCTCAGTTCGCCAAAGCTCTGGTGCGTACCGATCAGGCGACCCGCAAATACTTCCTGCAGCAGGGGCGATGCCATGCCGATGATGCCGATACCGGCCGACACGTTCAGGCACAGCACGGCCCACACCAGCCAGAACTGCGGAGTTTTCCAGGCTTTGCTGACGTGCACGTGGCCCTTGGTGATCATTTCGTCGTTGGCTTTTTTCACCGGCGGCGTCCAGCCCTCAGGCTTCCAGCCGGTTGGCGGAACGCGGTAGGCCAGCGCACCACCCATCATGAACACGAAGTAGATAACGGCCATGACGGCGAAGGTTTGCCATACGCCGACGCTATCTGGACCGGCGAAGTAACCCATCAGCTGTGCAGCCAGCGGCGCGCCAACCATGGCGCCACCACCGAAACCCATGATCGCCATACCGGTAGCCATACCGCGCTTGTCCGGGAACCACTTCACCAGCGTCGATACCGGCGAGATGTAGCCCAAGCCCAGGCCAATACCGCCGATCACGCCCGAGCCCAGCCACATCAGCCAGATTTGGTGGGTGTACACACCGAGCGCGGAAATCAGCAGACCACCGCACCAGAACACAGCGGAAACCACACCGGCCTTACGCGGGCCAGCATGTTCCAGCCAGCCACCGAAAATGGCGGCCGAGCAACCGAGGAATACGAAGAACAAGGTATACAGCCAACCCAACATCGAAATCGGCCAGTCGCAATCGCTGGCGAATACTTGTTGGAGGAAGCCCAGATCGGCGCCACACGCCACTGGTGCGGTAATGCCAATGGCCTTGGACAGCGGCAGCCAGAATACGGAGAAGCCGTACGCCATGCCGATACACAGGTGAATAGCCAGAGCCGCAGGCGGCACTAGCCAACGGTTGAAGCCAGGAGCAGCGATGATGCGCTCCTTGGACAGAAACGCAGACTTAGCTGCGCCGCCGGCCACTGCAAGGGCGTCAGTCATTTCGAGGATCTCTCTATGTTTTTTAGTATGGGCAGATAGGTGAAGCAGTACGAAGGCGGAAGGATATCGCCTACAGACGTACGACGACTAGGTTTGCGCTTACCATTTGCTGCATAACGCACAATTGACCCACATCAATCTTTCCCAAGAGGCTGTAGCCCAGGCATGCCGGTACTTGTAGAAGAAATAAATGAACCTTCGAGTCAGGATTTAACCGACCTGAACAAGGTGTATCAGGACGCACCCGACTGGCTGCTGGCGCCATTCGCCAGCCGCGAGCAGCTCATCGAAACTGCCCTCAGCCGGCGACAACTAATCGCCGGGCGCTTCAACGACCGCCTGTTGGGCGCGGCCCTGCTGGAAAAAGGCGAAAACGCCTGGCGCCTGTCCCATTTGTGCGTGCGCGCCGTCACCCGCAAGCGCGGGGTGGCGCGCCGTTTGTTAGCCGAAGTGCAGCGTTTGGCTGACGCAGCGGGCAAACCGCTGCACCTGGCCGCGCCCCACGACCACCTGGAAAGCCAAGCGTTGGCCGCCAAAACCGGCCTGGTTCTGCATCCGCTGTAACGCCCCGCCCCCAGCCCGGGCACAGCAGCGGAACCACCGTCGCGCGTGCCCATCCAATCCTCCAGCCACTGCCACCGCTGGTCGGCGTTATACTCCGGCATCGTTTTTTCCCGTCTTCGCGCTGCTTTTCAGCGCTCACCAACAAGGAATCGTCCATGAAATCGTTTGGCAAAATCCTGGGTCTGTTCTTCCTCGGAGTCTTGCTGATCCTCGTGGCGCTGGGCTTTGCCCTCACCCACTTGTTTGATCCCAACGACTACAAAGACGAAATCCGCCAGATAGCCCGTGACAAAGCCAACCTCGAGTTGACGCTCAATGGCGACATCGGCTGGAGCCTGTTCCCCTGGCTAGGCCTGGAACTGCACGACGCCACCCTGGCCAGCGCCACCACGCCGAACCAGCCATTTGCCGACCTGCGCATGATCGGCCTGTCGGTGCGCGTACTGCCGCTGCTGCGCCGCGAAGTGCAAATGAGCGACATCAAAGTCGACGGCCTCAACCTGACTCTCGCCCGCGACGAACAAGGCCGTGGCAACTGGCAAGACATCGGCCGTCCGGCGAAACCGGCCGCACCCGCCGACGCCGGCCAAGCGCCGCAAACAACGCCGCCAGCCAACGAAGGCACGCCAGACACCAAACCCTCGCAGCCGATGAAACTGGACATCGACAGCCTGACCCTGGCCAACACCCGCATCGACTACAAAGACGCCAAGACTGGCCGCCAATTCAGCGCCGAAGGCATCGAACTCACCACCGGCGCTATCCGCGAAGGCGCCAACATTCCGCTGAAACTCACCGCCTTCCTCGGCACCAACCAACCGGTACTGCGCGCCAAAACCGAACTGGCCGGCGAACTGCGTTTCGACCGAGCCCTCAAGCGCTACCAGTTCGAAGACCTGAAACTCTCAGGCGAAGCGTCGGGCGAGCCGTTGAACGGCAAAACCGTCACCTTTGCCGCCCAAGGCCAACTGCTGCTCGACCAAGGCGCGCAAGTCGCCGAATGGAACGGCCTGAAATTCTCGGCCAACCAACTGCGCGCCCTCGGCGAACTGAACGTGCGCGAGCTGGACAAAGAGCCGCAACTCACCGGCGGGATTTCCATCGCCGAATTCAACCTGCTCGAATTCCTCGACGGCATCGGCCACCCGGCACCGGCCAGCGCGGACGCCAATGCCCTGAGCAAAGTCGAACTGGTCGCCCGCCTGCAAGGCAACGCCAACAGCTTGGCTTTCAACGAACTGAAACTGAAAGTCGACGAAAGCGCCTTCACCGGCAGCCTGGCCGTCACCGACATCGCCAAGCAGGCCCTGAGCGTTCAGCTCAAAGGCGACAAGCTCAACCTCGACAACTACCTGCCAGCGAAAAAGAAAGAAGACGAGCCGCGCAGCAACCGCCAGAACGAAGTCAGTGGCACCCTCGCCAGCGCTGGCCGCGACGGCAACAGCGACCTGCCCAACCCGCCGAGCCAGCAAGCCTGGAGCGAAGAGCCGGTGCTGCCCATCGACCAACTGCGCAAAGTGACCGCCGACCTCAACGTGGGCCTCGGCCTGCTCACCGTCGACAAGCTGCCAATCGAAAACGCCAGCATCAAAGCCAACGCCAAAGACGGCCTGCTGACCGTGGAAAACGTGCGAGGCGACCTCTACAACGGCAACTTCAACGCCACCGCCAGCCTCGATGTGCGCCCGGCTGTGCCGCTTTTGAAAGTGCAAAAACGCATCACCCGCGTGCCGGTGGAAAAACTCCTCGCCACGCAAAAAGAAAAACCGCCCGTGCGCGGCCTGCTCGACCTCAACGCCGACTTCAGCACCAGCGGCAACAGCGAAAAAACCTGGATCGAAGCCCTCAACGGCAACGCCAGCTTTGCGCTAAGCGACGGTGCGCTGATCGACGCCAACCTCGAACAGCAACTGTGCAAAGGCATCGCCACCCTCAACCGCAAGTCCTTGAGCGGCGAGCCGCGCAGCAAAGACACCCCGTTCGAACAACTCGACGGCACCCTCAGCGTACGCAACGGCGTGGCCAACAACCCCGACCTGAAAGTGCGCATTCCAGGCCTGCGGGTAAACGGCAACGGCGATATCGACCTGCGCGTGCTGGGCATGGACTACCGCGTGGGCATCATCATCGATGGCGACAAGAGCGACATGCCCGACCCGGCCTGCGAAGTGAACAAACGCTACGTCGACGTCGAGTGGCCGCTGCGCTGCCGTGGCCCGCTGGAACTGGGCGCCAAAGCCTGTCGCCTGGACAAAGACGGCATGGGCAAAGTCGCCGCCAAACTGGCCGGCGACAAACTCAATGAAAAACTCGAAGAGAAGCTCGGCGACAAAGTCAGCCCGGAACTCAAAGATGCACTCAAGGGCCTGTTCAAACGATGAACCCCGAGCAATTCAGTAGCGCGGTACTGGACTGGTACGACCGCCACGGCCGCAAAGACCTGCCCTGGCAACACAACATCAGCCCATACCGCGTGTGGGTGTCGGAAATCATGCTGCAGCAAACTCAGGTGAGCACCGTACTGGGCTACTTCGACCGTTTTATGGCCGCCCTGCCGACCGTAAAAGCTCTGGCCGAAGCACCCGAAGACGAAGTGCTGCACCTGTGGACCGGCCTGGGCTACTACACCCGCGCCCGCAACCTGCAAAAGACCGCGCAAATCGTCATGGCCGAGCATGGCGGCGAGTTTCCCCGCAGCGTCGAACAACTCACCGAATTGCCCGGCATCGGCCGCTCGACCGCAGGCGCAATTGCCAGCCTGTCCATGGGCGTGCGCGCGCCGATTCTCGATGGCAACGTCAAACGCGTACTGGCCCGCTACGTCGCCCAAGAGGGCTACCCCGGCGAACCGAAAGTGGCCAAACAACTGTGGGACGTCGCCGAACGCTTCACCCCGCATGAGCGCGTCAACAACTACACCCAAGCGATGATGGATTTGGGCGCCACGCTCTGCACCCGCAGCAAACCCAGCTGCCTGCTTTGCCCGCTACAAAGCGGCTGCCAGGCGCACATGCTCGGCCTGGAGATTCGCTACCCCATCGCCAAGCCGCGCAAAACCCTGCCGCAAAAACACACTGTGATGCCGATACTCGCCAACCGTGACGGCGACATTCTGCTCTACCGTCGGCCATCCACCGGCCTGTGGGGCGGCCTCTGGAGCCTGCCCGAACTGAGCGAGCCTGCCGCCCTGGAAACCTTCGCCCTCCAACGCGGCCTGACCCTCGGCAGCCGCCGCGAACTGGCCGGCATCACCCACACCTTCAGTCACTTCCAACTGGCCATCGAACCGTGGCTCATCCACGTCGAGAGCAATACCCCCAGCGTGGCCGAGGCCGACTGGCTCTGGTATAACCTCGCCACCCCGCCCCGCCTGGGGCTTGCCGCGCCAGTAAAAAAACTACTGAAACGCGCCGCAGACGAATTGAACGCTGGAGAACCGACATGACCCGCACCGTACATTGCCGCAAACACAAACAAGACCTGCCGGGTCTCACCCGCCCGCCGTACCCAGGCGCCAAAGGCGAAGACATCTACAACAACGTCTCCCAGCAAGCCTGGGACGAATGGCAAAAACACCAGACCCTGCTCATCAACGAGCGCCGCCTGAACATGATGAATGCCGAAGACCGCAAATTCCTCCAAGCCGAGATGGACAAATTCCTCTCCGGCGAGGAATACGCCCAAGCCGAAGGCTACGTCGCGCCTAGCGATTCCGAGAAAAAATCGTAAGCGCCCGGATTAATTAAATATTTTTAAAAAAGCGTGTTGACAGAGGTGCTTCAAATCCGTCTAATAGCGCCCCGTTGGCCCAGGTAGCTCAGTCGGTAGAGCAGGGGATTGAAAATCCCCGTGTCGGCGGTTCGATTCCGTCCCTGGGCACCATCTTCAAGTTTCCAAGCGCTG
>Ga0157370_10000392_pt1 | contig 55046 bp, 56 predicted proteins | sample C35metaG_FD_113463 | JGI IMG/M metagenome (GOLD analysis project Ga0157370, IMG submission 113463) | Corn rhizosphere microbial communities from Kellogg Biological Station, Michigan, USA - C3-5 metaG | ecosystem: Host-associated > Plants > Roots > Rhizosphere > Soil | place: USA: Michigan...
CGTAGAAAGTTTATTTTTTGAAAGGCTGAACCTAATTTCATGGCGTAAGGTTTTAGGTTATCGAATGCTTCTTTATTCCCCTCTACAAATACCTGAAGACACATCAATCCTACCACTTCAGCCGAACCTAAAATATACTGGTTATACAAATCAGAATTATAATCTATTTGCTGTAAATCCATTTGCATGCTATGCAGAAACTGTTCGATCAGCACTTTGTCAATGGCAAAATTATTTACCGTATCCTGAAAGGATTGTAAAATGGGGTTAAGGGAGATGCCCTCTCGCATGGCAGTCCAGGTCTCTGTTTTAAAACGGTGCAACAGGCAAGCTTTGTCATAACCGTGAAAGCTGTCGACAATTTCGTCGGCCAGGCGCACATACCCATAGATGGCATAAATGGCAGGACGAATGGAAGGTTTTAGCGCTAGAATTCCCAATGAAAAACTGGTGCTGTATTTTTCCGTAACCGCTTCACTTACCTTATAAGCCAATTCATCAAATAATTTTTTCACGCCTTTTTTATTTTTAGGTGGTTTACTTCTTTAGCTACAATTTTACCGGAGATAATTGATGGAGGGACGCCAGGACCAGGCACGGTCAACTGTCCGGTATAGAAAAGATTAGATAAGTGCCTGTTCTTAATGCCAGGTTTTAATACTGCAGTTTGACCTAAGGTGTTAGCCAGACCATAAGCATTGCCTCCGTAAGCATTGTAGTCTCTGATAAAATCATCCACACAATAGCTTCGTTTGTAATTTAGTTTTGCTAATAAATTTTTTGCTCCGGTGTGCTTTTCTAAGCGTTTGATCATATGCTGAAAATAATGCTCACGAATGTTTTCTTCATCATTAAGGCCGGTTGCTAGTGGCATCAGCAGGAAAATGTTTTCGTGTCCTTCGGGTGCTAAATCTGGATCTGTTTTGGATGGGCAGCACACATAGAACAAAGGTTTTTTAGGCCATTTTTTTTCTTCGTAAATGCTCTTAATATGTCCATCCAAATCATTTTCAAAAAATAAAGTATGATGTTTAAGATTAGGAAGTCTCTCTTTAAACCCTAAATAGTAAATCAGGCAAGAGGGGGCAAATGTTCGAGTTTTCCAATATTTTTGATCATAGTTACGCAACTCGCTGTTTAGCATAGTTTCGGTATGATGGTAATCCGAAGAAGCAATAATAACATCAAATGCCTTAAACTCCCCATTTACGACTATTCCCCTGGCAACTCCTTCTTCAGTGACGATTTTTTCTACGTTTTGGTTAAAATGAAAAATTGCGCCTTGCTTTTCCGCTACTTTTTTCATCCCCAATACCAGCTGGTAAAACCCCCCCATGGGATACCAGGTACCCAAAGCATAACCCCCATAGTTCATTAAGCTATAAAGTGCCGGAATATTTTTCGGAGAAGCCCCCAGGAAAATAACAGGGAATTCCATTAAGGTTTTTAGTCTGGGATGTGAGAAATATTTGCTAACGTAGCTTCTGAAATTTGACAATAGATCCAGTTTTAAAGCGCTCCTGGCAATTTTAGGAGATGCAAACTCCAGCCAGCTGTAGCATGGTTTGCTCACAAAATCCTGCATGCCAACTTCATATTTATACTTTGCAGCGCTCATGAAGACATCAAGTTTTTTACCGGCTCCTGTTTCTAGCTGCTCAAACAAATTTTTCAAATCCTCGTAAGATTCTGGCACGGTAAGCAGTCCATCCTCGAAAACCATTTCAAACTGGGGATTAAGGGGAACCAGATGGTAAAAGTCGCTTGCTTTATAACCAAAGTCCTGAAAGAAATTATCAATAATATCGGGCATCCAATACCAGCTTGGGCCCATATCAAATACATAGCCATTTTCTGTTGTGAATTGTCTTGCTCTTCCTCCAGGTTGAGGATGCTTTTCATAAACATGTACTTCGTTACCAGCCCGCACCGCATAAGCTGCAGCGGACAGACCGGAAATTCCTGCCCCAATTATTGCTATAGTTTTTTTTGAACCTGGTGCTTTCACGAAAGACTTTTGTTTTTTTAAATCTCAGTTACTAAGTTTCTTGATAGATGCGATGGTTTTAATTGCTTTTTAATAAAAAATCATGATAAGCGACATGGATAAGTTGATCTGGTGCTATATTCTTGTCATATATATCTTGGTGAAAGCGATCCAATTTCTGAAGTAGTTTAATCAATTCCATTTTTTCAGTATCGCTAAGGTTTCCGGTCACAATTTGACTGGCTTGCCTGATTTTTTCCATGATATCTTCCAGGGCTTCAATTCCTTTGGTTGTAATCGAAATGATTTTACTTCTTTTATCTTCTGAAGAATCGTATTGTTGTATCCAGCCTTGCCCAATCAGTCGGTTGATGATTTGCATGCCTACAGGTTTATCCTGGAGGTTCTTTTTAATCAAATCGGTTTTTGTCATTGATCCAAAGGCTTTTAGGTTAATTAAGTATATAAAATCTTCTTGAGTGCTAAATGCTGAATCACATATAGCTGATCTGGAATAGGTTTTTGCATATCTATTCATGTGAACAATTAATGTATTGATCTCACTATCTGCACTTCGACCATTTTCTTTCCCCACCCACCCAATATTACAGCCGGAATTTTGCACTTCTTTTTCCCCATCATAAATCCAGCGTTTGAAGCCAATCAAATCTTTTGAATAAGATTTGGAGTCAACGGTAGATTCAAATTTTTCCATAAGTGCAATAACCTCTTTGATCAATTGATAATTCATAACCATATAATTATATTACAATTATACTAAAAATATAAATAATAGTATATTTTAATACTAATTAATTCCTATTTGACTATTAACTTCATTGTTCAATTGAAGAATTGGAGAGCAGGAAAGCTTTTTATCCAAGATTGGTATGGGTACTAAATAGAAAAAAATTCAGTGGATTTAGGATTTTGGAGCATTTGCCGGATATCGATGACCCCCGTCTCGCTGATTTTGAGTTTTGTCACCGCCATCACCTTTGTATGATCAGAAAATCTGAGTTATTACATGGAAAGAGGCATTCTAAAATATTGGATTTCTACCATCCCGCTGTTCTCAGGCTGATCCTTGAAGACACGGATAACCTTGAGGTTCGTCTAGTTTCTGAAGCGAATCGTTCTGCCGATCGCATTTTGCCGGTTGAAAAAAAACAGGCTGTATTTTCTGAAAGTGCCTCAATGTTTGCTATGTTTTTGGAACAATAATTTAAACATTCCAATTGCCAGGTTGTTAATTGTGTGTCAAACACTAACAGACATTTTTATGAAATCTATTTGGAAAGGTGCCATAGGATTTGGCCTGGTAAATATTCCTGTAAAGTTGTTCTCTGCTGTTCAAAACAGTAACCTCGATTTCGATATGTTGGATGAAAGAGATCATGCCAGAATTAAATACCAACGGGTTAATGAGCATACCGGAAAGGAAGTACCCTATGAAAAAATAGTTAAAGGCTATCAACTCGATGAAAAGTATGTCGTACTTGATGAACATGATTTTGAAGAAGCCAGTCCTGAAAAAACCAAAATCATTGAGTTAGAAAATTTTGTTGATATTCAGCAGGTCAATCCTATTTATTATGAAACTTCTTATTATTCACAACCTGAAAACCAGGGTAAGAAAGCATATAGTTTGTTGTTGAGCGCCCTAACCAAATCAAAAAAGGTTGGGTTAGCTCGTTTTGTGTTCCGTAATACAGAGAATTTATGTGTCATCCATCCAATGGATGAAGTGCTGGTAATTACTAAAATCAGATTTGCAGAAGAAATCCGAAGTATAAAGGAGATTAAGGTTAAAGGAGAAACTACCATCAGTAGTAAGGAGTTACAGATAGGTATGGCTTTAATTGATCAGTATAGCGGGAATTTTGACATCAGTGCCTTTAAAGATGAACACCGGGTTGAACTTTTGTCTATTATAAAAGCAAAAGCCAAAGGTAAACGCCCTATTATTAAGAAAATGCAGCCTAAAAAGGCCAGTAGCGATGACCTTTACAGTCAGTTAATGGAAAGCCTGACTAAAAAGAAGGGAGCATAAAACAGGTGTTTTGGGGAGCTAATTATAGCTAGCCGGATTAAAAAAGAAGTAGTTGTAAGTTTATGGCTGAAACTAAAGATGTAATTAAGGAAAATGGGCTGGTATATGTCACCGATGCAATGCCCGGAATTTATCGCAAAGGCAAGCCTGGCAAATTTTATTATGAGGATGCTGTTGGAAATAGAATAAAAGATGAGCAGCATCTGCAACGGATAAAATCACTTGTTTTACCTCCGGCATGGACATCTGTATGGATCAGTTCAAAGGCCAATGGGTATTTACAGGCCACCGGCATTGATATAGCGGGCAGAAAGCAATATCGTTACCATAGCAAGTGGATTAAAAGACGATCGGAGCACAAATATTATAGATTATTGGAGTTCGGTAAAATATTGCCTCAAGCCAGAAAAAGAATTAAAAAGGATTTACAACGCAAGGAGTTTGATGAGCAAAAGGTGTTGGCTATTTGTGTCGATGTTTTGCAAAAGACATTACTAAGGGTAGGCGGGAAAGATTACATGCAGAAATACGGGACTATAGGTTTAAGTACCTTGAAGGATAAGCATGTTAAAATAAATGGGAATTTATTGAAACTGAGTTTTATTGGTAAAAAAGGAGTAAAACATGATGTGGCTTTAACAGATCAGCGCCTGAGCAGGTTAGTGAAGAAATGCCGGGATATTCCCGGACAGGAGCTTTTCCAGTTCTACAATGGTGATGGGATAAGGAAAAGCATAGACTCAGGACGGATTAATGCTTATATAAAAGAAATTACAAGTAACGATTTTACCGCTAAGGATTTCAGAACCTGGGGAGGGACACTTGAGGCGCTGAGACATTTGGCAATGTGTGAGCGATCTTCGGAAATCAATTCTAAAACGAAAACCGAATTGAAGGTATTGGATTGTGTAGCCAAAAAATTAGGAAATACCAGAGCAGTTTGTAAAAGTGCCTATGTGTATCCCCTGTTATTGGAGGCATATAGAAATGATACCCTTAATAAATGGTTAAAAAAGATGGCCAGCGCAACTGCGTCAATTGAAAAAACATCGGAAAACGAGGAAAAAGTTCTTCTGTCCTTTCTAAGATATACGAAAAAGAAATGTAAGTTCAGGGTATAGTTTATGAACATGAAGTGGACTATATTTAATTGCAAATTTATTCTACCGTCAAAAGAGGGGAAGGATAAGTCACGGGAAGATAACCAATGAGCAATAAAAAATTAGCCCCCGGCCAGTCAAACCGGGGGCTTCCCAAAACAAAAGTGTTAATTTTATTTCGCCTCGTTTTTCTTAGCGGTCACTTCATTGCGGATTCCTGCGCAATGTTTTTTAGTTCCAGCATTCCCTTACGAACCCTGGTTCCGGTAGCACTGTTTCCGGCATTGTAAAATTTTTCAGCGTCAGCTTCTGCGGCTGCAAGCACTCCCTTTAATTTTGAAAATTTTTCTATTCTTTTAATATTCTTTGAACTGTCCTTATCATTCAGGCAGTTACTGGGCCAACAGTATATAAACTTTATTAAAATCAAAATCAATACTGGTAAGCCTGTCCAGATACCAGGAAGACAGTCATTGATGCATTTAAGATACTTTCGGGTTTAATGCGAGAGCTTGCTGCCTGTTTCTTTTGGACAGCGCTAAAGCAGCTATAATCTTAACTGCCTTAGCATCGCCAATGCCAGGGAATTTAGACAGCCATTTTACCGGCCTGCAAGACAATGCCTGCAAATCCCCATCAACTGCTTTAAGAATGCTACCGGCAAGATCTACCGCCGTCTGTTTGGTAGTTCCTGAACCAATGAGCAATGCCAGCAATTCTGTATCTGTCAGTGCTTGAGGGCCACCTTCCAGAAATTTCTCACGTGGTCGCATTTCGGCTGGCCAGCTTTTAATTCCATTTGGTTTATATTCAGTTACATTGGCAGTTCCCTGATAAGGCTTTTCGGTAAATTTGGATTCCCCATGAATCCGGCTGGTAAATACCATCGAGAGACTTTCAATTAAAAAATGGAAATCCTCCTGAAAAATACAGATAGAATTTTTTTTATAACTGTTGTCAGCTTGTCGGTCAGAGCGGGTGATCTTAATGTAGTCACTTTTGTTGTGCGCTTGCGCAAAATCAATAAAATAGGTGCGTTTACCATTTCCAAAGTGCTCGCTTTCCAGTAATTGTGATTTCATGATCTAAGAGTTTAAGTTTCCTCAAACCTCGCAGGGAAAAATCAACTACTCACAAATTACTCAAATAACACCCGAGTTTATTCATGTACAAAAATATTACACGGATAATCAAATCTTTATTTTGTGCTAACTGGCTGAATTACATATTTTTGAGGTTGTACTAACCAAATTAATGCTCCAATGAATAAACCTGTTATCCCCAGTCCAAAAGAATGCCTGAATTGTGGCGAGCAAATCATGTTTGGTCGAGCCGATAAAAAATTCTGCGGAGAGGCCTGTCGAACAGATTTCAACAACAAAGTGAAATTAAGCAAACGCATCCAGTACCCGGATTTCGTCAGGAACATCACCAAGATTCTCAGCAGCAACTATCAGATTATGAGCAAGCTCAATACCAGCAATAAGACAATAGTGAGCGAGCAACACTTAAAAGATTTAGGATTTAATTTCAATTACCACACCAGCTGTCTAACCACCAAAAAGGGAGATGTGTACCATTTCTGCTTTGACCAGGGTTATCTGAAAATCAAGGACAACCAGGTTTTATTGGTCATTCAGCCAAATCAGACTGTGCTGTAAATTAAATTCCACCCTATGTAAGATAGGTATCAAGGAGAAAATTGTTAGCGAAGTTCCTAATCTAGAAGTTGCAGGTAGTATTCTCGCATTAGACACGGCTATTCAAAATCGGAAACTGGAAACACCCTTTATTTTGTACAACCACACAAACTTAGTAACCCGAAGGATACATGGTTTTAAATATTGCGTCTGTTTTGTAATTTTGGAACATAATAAATTTGGCGAACTTTCAGTTGTTTGTTAGCTATGGACAGAGATATTTTGCAAATTGAGATGGGTGATTATAAAATTCGTCAACTCGATGAAAGCGAAGCCCAGCTTTATAAATCGATGCGATTAGAAGCAATCCAAGCTGAACCAGCTATGTTTAGGGTCAGTACTCCCGCAGAAGCAGCTCTGACAGATGTGGATTGGTCAAATCGGTTAAAATACCCAAGAGGTGTCTTTGTTCTTTTTAAAAATGATCAACCTATTGGTATGACAAGTATTCTGGTTACAAATGAGATGGAAGGGTATCTCGGTCAATCTTATATCAAAAAAGAATATAGAGGTTTGGGACTATCAGGCTTGCTTTATAAAATAAGGATGGCCTGGGCTGCTAAATTGCAATTAGAGCGATTGACAACAAGTCATAGAGAAAGCAACACTATTTCCAAAGCCGCAAATCAGCGTTCGGGCTTTAAATATACTCATCGTCAAGCAATTGATTGGCTGGATGGAACCTCTGAAGATGTCCTTTACTACATGCTTAAATTGCGATAAAATCATGCTGATCAAATGCCAGTACCCATTGTTTTTCGGAATGTTGTATAAGTGTTGAATTCATAAATCTTTTTAACAAAATAAACCCATGAATACGATAATTGTACGGGAAAATGATTCTGCAATATTGGATGTACTTTCCAAAGCGCTAAAAACAGAGGATTTGTTAGTTCATTCCGTACTTGGTGGAAATTATTCTATATGTGGCCGCCTCTTTCACGGAACTATCTGCGAAATATACAGATAAACACAGAAAAAAATATGGAAGTAATCAAACGAGTTGCAAATGAAGTTTACTTTTTGCTAGATCCCGATAAACTGTGGACGCGTATAGACACAATCATCGGTGAAAATTTCAGAGCTTTAAAAGGAAGGCCTTTTATGCTTAACGAAACTCCTTTGGCTGACGCATCTTTGGTGCCTTTTTCAAATTTAAATATAAATAGTAAAAGGATGGCCTTTGAAGCGAAAGTTCAAAAGACAGATACGTTTTTTGAAGTAGATCTTTCAAAAAATAATGCGGCGGCATCCCTTATTGCTGAGTTTATAAAAAAATATAACGAGGATCAATTGGAGCTTTCAACAGAACATTTTAATTCGGTTCAGATAAAAATCGAAAAGAAATACCTCACCATTCGAATAGAAAATATCAAGGAGGCCGATACTAATCTCGATAATAAAAACTGGTTGATTATAAGCTTTAACAGGTCTTGTAATTATGTACAGATAAAAGAACCGTCTATGCCTCAGAAGCGATTTGAAAGTATAAAGACGCTAACGCTTGATGATCTAAAATTATGTGTTGAATGTAGTGGAAGAGATGTATGGGCCGAGGAAAATTACAATGAAGAGGGGTATAGTTATGAATGGGATTTGGATATTCAACCTGAATTTAAGGAAGTAATCGCTGGATTAATAGATATTGGAATCCAATCGCAACGTAGAAATTACACAGGATAGCTCATATTAACAACCTCCACCTAATGCAAAAAGTGATAATTTGAATTAGTTGTCTTTTATTTAAACTATACCCCAAACGGGAAATAATTTAAGTATATTCAAATAGTGCTAGGAAAATTAAAATTTGTTCTATGAAACGGATAATATCGGCTTGTATTTTGGCTCTAATAATTGGATGCACCTCAACAGGCGATAAGAACGAATCTATTAATAGGTATTGGAAGGAATTAAAAACTGCACAATCTAAGCAAAAAGAATTAAAGATTCTTGAAGAGTTTCGCGTATATCTTAGAGATGAGCATATTTCTTACGAAGTATTTGATGAGCATAGGAAAGATAGCCTCGTAAATTTAATTGCCGTTTCCAGCAGCTATAATCCTCAAAGCATTACCATTAAATTTTATTACGAAGATAAAATCGATACAAAACGAGGTTGGAAACCGGAAGATCTGAATAATGCCTTTTATTTATTTAACGAGTAATTTGTATATTCCTTGCGATAGTAGTTTTTATCCCTCATCATTGCGTCCTCACCTTATCAAAAAACATTTGAAGTTATACCCCTGGAAAGATAAAGTTTGCTGTTGTTTTGGGCGCCAACCTAAACAAATAAATAGAAATAGTAGTTCCCCCGGCTATCGATCCCAAATAATTATGCTCTTTTCTGACCTCAAAATTGTCTCTATTCATTAAGCTGTAAAGGGAAACATAGCGATAAGTCAGATGATGTATTGGCTCTTAAATAGATTAATTTCTATTTTTAAGAAACATAAAGATAGTTATATATGTTCACAAAAGGAGGGGAGTAAAAAGCATAAAAAATCTATCCGATGAGAAAAGTAATCTTAAACCTGGCGCTGACCTTGGATGGTTTTATTGAGGGCCCCAATGGGGAACTTGACTGGCTGGTTCGGGACGGTAAGATCGATTTCGGTGATGTGCTAACTGAAATTTTGGAAGATAAGGATATTATATTCTATGGTAGGAAAAGCTATGACAAATGGGGGAATTTTCAACCTGATGATCAGGCCAGCCAAAAACTAAAGGACGCGTACAGGTTATTGAACAGTAAGCAGAAATATGTGCTTTCCAATACAATGACGAGTAACGATGATGTAATTGTCGTTGGTTCAGGAGATACCTGGGAAAAAGTGAACGCGCTCAAACAAGAGCAAGGGAAGAATATCTGGCTGTATGGTGGTGCCTCAGCCGTCACTACTTTTCTGAACCTGGATTTGGTTGACGAATTACGTTTAGCTATCCACCCGGTTATCATTGGCCAAGGTAAACCACTCTTTCAGGATATTGAGAAACGGCATAAACTAAAACTGACCGACGTTAAGGGGCATAACTCCGGGGTTTTGCTGGTTTGTTATCAAGCTTAAAAATGGTCGATCGGCTTACTTTAAGCAGTTGTTAACGACTAAAGTCAAAACTATTCATGTAATCGTAAAAAAGTAACGGATTTTGCTATTGACAGTCAGGGGTTTAATGTATTTAAGGTCTAGAACTCGTAGGGTATTTAGAAGTGCAATCAGGTAGGTTTTCTTGGAAGGGGAATTTCAGAGTGATTGATAACTTGAGTGAGCGCCAAAAAATATCGATAAATAAATAGTTAGTATATTTGATTATACAATCAAAGGGGTTTAATGTGAACCGAAGAAGCCAGATTCCGCAGGCCTGATCACATCTTTTACTTAAATTTTATTGTGATGAGGACTTTTGTGTATCTGGTGTTTACCTGTTTTATTTCGGTAGGGGCGTTTCTTGGGGCGCTGAATTCGGCTAATATATGGCCGGGATATTTGCTTGGCTTTGGTGTGTGGGTGTGGTTTGTCTGGAATTTGGATAATAGGAGAAGATAATACTATATTGTTTTACTAATTGAGATTAGTGATAGACTTAACGGGGTTCTTCTTACACAAAATCTATGAGGATTTTTTTGTTCATCTTTTTTATCGCCTTCATAAGCAAGACGTTTGGTCAGAAATACCAGAGTCTTATCGTTGCCGAATATAGGATTGATACTCCAAGTGCTGGCAACTATACCTATCTCGTTTCCTATAATTTCTCAGATGGGGAATTGATTTCAAAGGATACCATTGTCGGACGTGTGGTGTTTAAGAAAGAAGGTTTAAGCCCTCCGGTAGGTTTGATCTGGGAAGAAATTTCATATACAGAAATCGGTATGTAGTTTCCGGTGCTGGTAACGTAATTGACTTGCGGAAAAAAACCTTTGTTACGGAAAGTGCTGATGATTTTATAGAAGGGCGTGGCGATACTCTTGTTTTTTACCGCTCCAATGCATACAAAGGAAGAGGTTTTTTGCATCTTAATTTAAAGACAGGTGCCTATAAATTTGTGGATACAGTCAGCAGGCTGGAAAGAGATCGGGTGTTTTCTCCAAACAAGAAACTCGGTCTGACGATCGATATGTCGGCAATCCCTTATAAAATAAACTTAAACACTGGTGAAAGTGGTAAACAAACCCTGGTACAGGATGCCGGTGCGGGACCCTTTCCTAACGGCTTTCAACGGCCGAAGATTACGACTTATTGGTTAGATGACAACTTCTTTCTATATACCAAATATAATAGGTTACCTGTACCCGGTGAGTTGTCACGTGTAGACGTACATCTTTATGATATCCATTATAAAAAAGATTCTGTGATCGCGGTACTAGATTCTGTTAAGTCTGGCTCCGGATATCCAAATGATATCTTTCTGAAGGATCAGATCGGACAATTAATTTACCGCAACGGACATCCCAAAAAATATCATCTGGTGGATACAGTCAGCAAACGGCTTTTGGAATACCCGTACTTTCAATTGGGCCATGGCTTTTCCAGCGTGAACCTTGGGAGTGGTACAAACGGTATGGAATTGCGATATGGAGAGACCAGTTTGGGAATGCATTGGCTTAGAACTTACCTTGTCGCTGAAGGGATGATTGCTGGCGAATATAGTGACCAGGGAACAAACATGAGTTATAGGCAGGGTGTCAAAGTCTGGTCGTCAAAAACAAACAAATGGATTGAAATAGAAATACCATCGGTGTGTAGTGCTATTGGATGGGTTGAAAAGGATAATCTATGGAAGTGAATTGCCTAAGAATCTTTACCATTGCTTAAGCATCCCTATTGCATGAGAAGGAATGCTTAAGCTGGAGGAGTCTCTGTTTATCTGGTTCTGAATGTTCGGTTACTTTGGATGTCAAGTTCAAGCCTTTGCGCTTCGTTAGCCGATTCCTGTTTCATTCTAGTACGAAAGTATTCAGCAGCTTTCTTTAAATCTTCAACACTTTCCTGAAAGCCCTGGCCCAAATCTTCAGCATCTGAACCATGTTCCTTCCCCGTTAGTGATTTAACGCCTCTGTATATCACGTAGGATAAACCGCCATCGAGCAAGAGGGAAACTGCAAGGGCAATGCGATTTGCCCGAAATGGTGAGGTGTCAATGCCGGAGTATCTGAACGTAGTCCCATCAGTAAGCTGCACCTCTTTGCCCTTTCGGAAGGCTTCGCGCTGACTTTCGGTAAGGATTTGGTTGTTAACCAATAGGGGTTCTTCGATTTTCCCAATGTCAGTTTTGATATATTCACGGGTTTCAGGATCGTACTCAAACAGGTATTCACGTGTGGTTTCATCCTTTTCCTTTAGCTTTTTATAAATAGCGACGGTTTCGCCCTGCTCTAGTTTCTCGGCTTCAATGTCCGTTAAGTCGACCGGGAATACAGGCTGATGATAGATGGGGTGGGCTCTGAGTTCAATCTTGCCTTTGTTGTTTCGTCCGACCGAAATTTTAGCTTCCATCTCGCCAATTTTTAAGTTTTTATCCTCGAGATTCTGGAGCCTGATCAAAGAGCTGCGTCGCCCAAAGAGTAGGGCCAGTTTGTTTTCATCAGTCATTAAAAGTTGCCCACCGCGCGCTAAGCCTATCGATTCCAACTCTGTAATTGGTAGTTCTTCTTCTTTAAAAATTTTTCTATTCATATTGTGATTTAAGGATGGGGTTATCGCTTTCTTTTAGCAGCGGTTTCAGATGATTCATTATGGAGTACCAATTCCCGGGTGTTATCCATTTTGACTTCAGGATCGAGTAGGGGGTAATTTTTGGCAACAAGGAGGGATTTGTAAAGGCCGTCACTGTGGGAAAGTTTGATCAGTTCGCCTGAGTTTAAATCCTCAATTTTCACCTGTTTACCTTTCAGCACATCGGTTACTTTGTAGGTAGTGTCGTTATGGTTGATTTCATCACCTTTGATCAGGAACTTAGATTCGGGTTTTCGTTCCACTTCTTGTTTTAAGTTTAGTTTGAGCTCGATATCCAAGATAAAGTCGTAGATCTTTTGGGCATCAGCTGCGGCCTTCTGTAGTTCAAGAGGATCGTTCTGCAATACCTTAATCCAATCCTCAACGTAGACGGCATGCTGCTCAAAATAGTGGCCGGTACCAATCTCGGAGCCAATCATGAGTGAGGCGATTTCCGCACGAAGTTCTTCTCTTGCATAATCCGGGGTTCCGAAGCCATTGGACAATTCGCGATCGAGTCGTGATTGATGGCCAGTCCAGTGTCCGAGTTCATGCAGCGCAGTTGCATAATATTCTGTAGCGGTTGGGAATTGGTGTCGGTGCGGTAAGGTGATTTGATCGGTTACATAATTGTAAAAAGCATAGTTGCCACCATGTTTGAAGCTGGGGTTGCTGGCATTTAAAATTGCTTCTGCCCGCTCGACAGGAGACCATTTTTGCGTGGCCAATTTTTCGGCTCTTACCTGTGCTAAATCGGGAATGCCGGTAATCTGTTCAGCGTTGAATACCCAGGCATTGGTAATGATCGGTTTTTCTAATTTGGTTTCGTTGTACTGAACTTTCCCATTCTCATCTCTAACGACGGTACCTTTTTCGTCAACGATAGCCTTTCTCTCGGTATGCTGAACGAAATTAATAAGGGTAGCCTTGGCACCCTTCTGAACCTGCCATTTGTTGATGTTTGCCTGACGCAGGGTTAACCAGCGAGGGTCAGAAAATGGCTGCATCCCCAGCCAAAGTGCGTTGAGGCCACGGTAGTTTTTGCCAGTGGTGGGGTTGGAGGGGATGGAAAAGCCCGGATTGTTCTCATCAATCCAGGCTTTCTGAAAGGGAGAGGTGCCGGCCTTGAGCTCGGCAATTAGCTTTTCGGCGATTTGTTCGTGCAGTTGCTTAAAGTTAGTCATAGGTTATTGCTTGTTTAATTGCATGAATTCCTGGACGAGTTGATCGATATCGTCGTTGATTTTTAGAAAGTTTTTCATGAGTATTTCTTCTTTTTTGTCTCCGAAATCATAGAATGTTGGGAGATCGGGATAGTTTTCTTCTTCCTTTTTGAGTGCTTCTGTATCGAGGTTGATGCGGCAATGGATGGCAGAGGTTTCGAATTTACCGTCATAATGTTCCTGGGGTTCAGCCGCGATGAGGCCAACCATCTCACCGGTGTTTAAAGAGGCAATTTTTCCGGCCGGGATAAGCGGTTCCATCTTTTCATTGAGGGAGGTGCTGGTTTTATTGCGGTCGATGCTCAGGTTTTCGCTGATCTGTTTAGACTTGCCAAAGAGCCGTTCAAGCCAATCGAGGGTATCTTTATTTCGGACCGAGCCAGAGAGGATGTTGCCGACAACAGAAGTGATGACCGCTGAGGTATCTTTTCCGTACTGTTGCTGTAGCATGGGCAATTCCTGTAGACCAAGCACAACGGCAAATTTCATGCTTCTGGCAGTAGAAATAACATTCTCGATTTTGTGGCAATATAACGTTGGAGCTTCATCTACAATAAGTCCACAGGGAAGGTTACCTCTGCTGTTCATGAGTCGGGTCATCCGGTTCACAATTCCTGAAAAGCATGCTGAGGTGATGCTTTGCGTATTGGGATTACTTGCCAACACGAGTACTCCCGGCTCATTAGGATCGGACAACTTTAGATTGAAATCATCACCAGAAAAGACCCAGAAGGTTTCTTTGGTGGCCAAACGGCTGATGAAGATTTTTAGGGTACCGATCTGACCTTCGAGCTGGCCGAATTCTTTGGCCTGGTATGCTGTTTGAAATGGAGATAGTAGAGAAATGAGCTCGGGCTCGGTAAATAGGGTGTTGAAGATCTCTTCATAGCTCCTGTTAAGGAAAGCCAAGACATGAGGGAAACTAGAGTATTTGCCTTTCTTATACTTACTGAAAAAGTAAATGCAGGAAGCCAGGAAATTGATTGCGGATTGGGTAAAGAACTGGTCGGAGCCACCGGACTTGTCGCCCTTTTTCATTGCCTCAACCAATGCTTCTGCAGTTTCCATCGCATCCCCCAAGGTTTCTAGCCATTCTCGTCGAAACAAATTAATGCGCCTGCTCCGCTCTGGCTCGGAGGGATTGAGGACATGGAAAGTGTAGTTTTTGCATTTGCCTTGCTGTTTAGCCAGGAGAAAGTGGTAGTACAATACCTTGCCTAGATCAGGATATTTGAAGTCGAAGACACATAGACAGAATTCCTTGGCCATCAGCTGGCGAATGATACTGTTTATGGCACCAAAAGTTTTTCCTGAACCCGGAGTGCCCACAATCAAGCAAGACCGAAAAATGTTGCAAAGGTTGATCCACCCATCATGTATTTTTCCTTTGTGGTAGAATTGCATTGGGATGTTAACCGAGCTTGGAGTTTCGACCTTTTTTGTGGCCTGCATAAAGCTTTCCTGCTCGGTATTCCATTTATCTTTACCTATTCCAGAACGGATCATTTTTGAAACGTTGTCCAAAGAGATGCTAAGGATTAGTGCACCGAGCAATGAAGCGATGATGTAGCCCAGGTTGTACCAGGAGGTATAACTGAAGGCAAAGGGTGATGGGCGATTACAAAGCCATAAGCTCCCAAAGAAAAGGACGAAGCCAATTGTTAGGGGATAAAGGATGTGTTTTTTGGGGTCAAGGCTAATGTTCTTTTTGGAAAGCGTACCAATGCTGACAATGCAGATTAACGTTAAGGTGGCAAACTTGCTGTATTCTAGTTTATGGTATATCGGGATGAGGCTGAACCTATCGATCACATACGAAAAAAGCCCCAGAAAAGGGGCTTTTGGATAAACGAAGATCATGATTTCGGTAATGACCATCAGGTATATGGTGCATTGGAGGAAACCATGAAGTTTTTGAATTTCGCGGGACTCTTCCATTTTATTATATTTGAAATAAACGCCTTATTCATGAGCAAACACCATGTCTGGCAGACCCAGGCACAATACAAATTAGAACACAAAGGAGCTGAGTTGAATGATAAGCAATGGAAAACCTATGAGCTTGAGTTTATCATGCGTGCGATATTGAAAGCGCCTGAGCATATTCAGGATGAAAACCAGCTTGCAGCATTTAAAAAGGAAACAGAAGACCTGATTGAAGCTATTCCTGGTAAAGAAGATCAAAAAATTTTTGCTAAAGATTTCACAACACAGTTTACGCGTTATAAATCAATGCTTATCAAACAATACAAACTGGTGCCTAAAGGATATTACACAGGTATATGGGTTGCAATAGGATTGGCATTGGGCACGTCAATAGGCTTAACCATGGGGAATTTTCCTATCGGGATTGCCATCGGCATAAGTTTAGGGGTTGCGATTGGCGCCAGTCTGAATGCAAAAGCGGAAAAAGAGGGCAAGGTACTTTAGTCAAAGCGATTTAAATCTCTATTGGAATTTTCCTGACGTTTTGTTGTCACATCGGTAAAGGCTTTGCTTTCGGTTTTGTCCTTAGCTTTCATAATTTATAGATATCTATTTCTGCAAATGTTTGCATGATTAGAATAAGGGGGACCGGAGTCTACAAATATCTTCTAAACTGATTTTCTAATGATCTTAGCAATAACATGAAGCCAAAATGATAATATCTATTAAAAATATGAGAATCAGTGAGAATTAAGTCTTTGTTGGGATCTTTGATGATGTGATTTTTATCGGTACTGGTAATTACAAATTTTTCAGTAACCATGAGGTTCAATTTACGCATTCTTCGACCGAAGTTTCGGGAAAATAAAATGCTATTACTATCAAAATAGTCCATTATCTCCTTATTGCGAGTCATTATTCGCTGAAAAATTGGGAGCCATTCCTCCCTTGTTGGCCCCATGTTTCGCGGATGCAGATAATGAGCCATTTTCATCAATTCAATATCTTTCTGAAGTGCCTTTATATCAAGATATAACTTGCGAACAACGCCTGCTCTTTCCAAGTGGAGTGAAGTAAACTTAATTTCTTTTAGTCTAAGCCTGTACGACATAAATTGCTGGACTAAGTAGCTCAATGCCATTAATACGACTGTAATTTGTGCCCAATATTTTGCAATAGATTCCATGATGTAACGAATATACCAATAGAGATCAGAAATTTATGACTAAAGAATTGGTCAAATCAAATCATTTAAAAGATGTCTGCTTTAAGTAAATTTCTATATCTTAATTTTAAGGAAATGATCCGACCACTAATCTGCTTTTCGCTAAGTTCGATTTTTAAGATTTTGTGGCCAGGAAAAGTGAATTTTCTGAAAACAAAGATATTGCGGTAGTTTCTGCGGAAACTGTGGTGAGAATAGAGGGTGAATTCTGGTTTGAGTTCAATGGATTGAACAGTGGATGCCTTGGTTACTTTTTCGTCCTCAACTTTGAAGCGGATTTCATCAGAATCATATTTTAAGTTAGTACTATTGGTATAGCTTAAATCGAGGAAGATATAATCACCAATGGTTGCAATGTGGTTTATGTTTCCTTTTATTCCAAAGGCTGAGGAACGGGCAATATTGGTTTCGGACTTTTTAAATAGCAGCTGGGTGGCGTAGGTCTTTAGTTGTCGCTGGCTAAAACTCTGGGATTGTATTTCGAGCGGTTTTGTATGCTCAGGCAGGATTTCAATCTGAGTTGGGTACTCTTTACCAAGGGGATTTGGGATGGCGGAAACGCGATATTGGGCGATAAAGCTTTCACCGGCAATGGTAATAATAGCATTTGTTATGTTCTTTGCATCCTGCGTTTTTATAGAATCGGGGACTAGTTTAATCCTGAGCACGTTGTTGATGGGAATGTCACCGGCAATTGCTTTTGTGGAGATATCGACATATTGAATGGGTTCGGGAGATAAAAAATGAAAGGTTGAGAGACCTGGTAAGGTGATAAGAGGAAGATTTTGAGCATGAGTTGATAGTGCCATTAAGAGTAGCACAGCAAGAGAGCTGATTCGGGTTTTTAACATGATGCAATGGGTTTTGGGTGGTGGTCTAATAGTTTTTTTGTTCGTTTTGGAGTGCCTGCGGGTCAATTAGGTAGACATACGAGTTGTACTTAATCTTGGCTTTGTTCTTCCTGATCAGATTTGCAATAGCAGATGAAGTACTTTGAAAGACCTTATCGAAGCTGCTCATCAGGAACTGATTGGCATTGGCACTGTTGCCTTGCAGGTTTACCCCCTGCATGGAATTGCCGCCGAGGTCTTTGGTGAATTCACGAAATGCAGAACCAGGAACATAGAGCCCCGGCAGTCCATCGGTGTCATATAGTTCCAGTTTTACCGGTAGTATTTTGCCTTCAAGAAATATGGACTGAACTGACAGCGATACCCTCTGGTCACCAAATCCGGTGATTAAGGCAAAGAGGTAAGTCCCTTTTTTAACCGGTGTTTGTCCGACTCTGATGTCCTCGAGCAGACGAAGACGGATTCTTGAACCCGAATAGCCAGTCACATTTTCATCAATGATGGCTGTTATAAATTCCTCCTTTTTGCCGGGTAGCAAAGTGTTAAATACAGCAGAGGCATTTGATTCTTTATGAACGGCTAATTTGGGTTGCTGCTTATGGAGTTCATCGGCTTTGTTTTGAGCTGCGATACGCTGTTGTTCGGCCTTGTACTCGGGGTCAGAAGCTTTGCTAATGCTGTCCATGTATGCCATTTGTGCTTTAAATAACTCCATAGGATCCTTTTCTTTTACAGCAGGTTGCTGCATTGGACGTGTGGGAGGACTATAATGTGGAGCGGAGTAAGGGGAATTAGTGGCAGCGCCATTCTGGAGATTGGCCAAAGCGAGGGCCAATTCCTGATCTTGCTGGGATAAAGGTTTCAACCCTTGCTGTTGGGGAGTCGCTCCGTTGAGTTGAGGGAAACCAGGAGTACTATGGTCTGCGAAGCGCTGCTTGGCCAGGTAATCGATTGAATCGAGATGGATATTTTCATCAATAGGGTTTACGGCCGTGTTGCCATCAGATTCCTTGTACTGCTCGTTAAAGGCTTCTAGCTTGTCGTCAAAAGCACTTTTCTGAACTTCGGATGAGGCGCTGCCAATTTGATCCTGGATACCAGTTTTGCTTTTGGTTTCCGGGATAGTGTCGTTGGAATTTAGTTTGTAGATGTAAAAGAAAAAGCAGAGGAATGGGAGAAGGATTATGGGGATGATGTACCTCGGCTGGCTGAAATTTATACGGCTAATTGGATTTTTCATGTTGAATGGATAACTGATGTAGGCGATCAATTGCTTTACCCAGGAATAGGCTGTCGGCTTTACTTAAGGTGTCTTTTGCGATCAGGAATTCGATCTGTTCTTTTAACTGAATACTTTCTTTGAGTGCTGCTCCTGTTTCAAGTATTCGGGAGAAGCCGTTGCTGATCGGGCTCACAATTACATTGGAAGATACCTCCGGCTTGGGTTCTTTGTTCCGGAAGACGGTAAAGGAGAGGATCATGGAAGCACCAAGAAATAAGAGCATCATGAAATAAGTAAGGTCCGGGTGTTTCGTCAGAAAGTAGACTATATTGGAACTTATTCTGTCGATGTAGACTGCAAATTCTTTACGGATTTCAGTAAAGAGTGTGTCTTTTGGGTTTCTTTTAGAGTGAATTTTTTTGAACATTTTCGAGGTCTTTGTTTTCTATTGTTTTCCAGCCAGTGATGAGCAGGCCATGGGGGTTGTTGTCGCTTCTCGGAATATCTTTGAGGTGGCCTTCTGTTACCAATGAACGGAGCAAAGTGGCACTTCTGCGGTCGATTTTAATTTTCCCATAGTATCTGAAGTATCGGCGCGGAACATCAAGGACAATGGAGTCCGTCTCCAGGGTAAGCACCGAGCTGGAGGATAAAATGGAGTTGAAATAGCCTCGCTCCTTCAAATTGTTGAGTTGATTGATACCCGACTCATCAATCAGGTACATGGCCTTTTTCATCTGGTACTGGATGTATTTATCGTCTGGCGTGAGTGAAAAGAAAAAGGAATGGAACAGGTCGATATGAGCGCGGTATTCGGCGGGCCGGTTCATCTGCATATCGGTCTGTCTTGCCAAAATGGGGACATTGTGATCGAGGATGTACAAGCTCTGTCTTGCGATTGCCACCTGTTTATAGGCAGAAAATAAAGCGAAGCCTGCAATTAAAACAGCGCAAGCTAAGCTCCCGATCGAAACAACAGTAGCCAGTCGAATTTTGCTTTCGATATTTTTTATTAGCATATAGAATGTATTTAAAGTTGACCTGATTTTACAGGAGTTTAGCCCCGGCTTTTTTGGTGACCGCAATTACAGTAGTGGCACCACGACCGAAACCGGAAGCTGCCGAACTGATGCCCGAAGTGGAAATAATCCATGTAGAAATGCTAGGGACTGTGAACATGCATATCGCACCGATAATGAAAACAACGATGACTGTGCCAAATGATAATATGCCATTGCTCGCAAAGATTGCCATTTTTGCCAACCCACCTGTGCCATCTGGCCCCAGCAATTCTTTGTACTTACTGATTTCTGAGGTCATTGCATATTTCTGCATTAGTGCCATGATGTACATGATGAGGTAGGCGATGCCGGTATAGAGGTTTACCGAAATAAATCGCGCTACCCAGGTACTGAAGCTATCGCGGAATGCAGGCAGAATACTGGCAGCAACGGCGAAAGGGCCAAGGATGATAAGGATACTGGAATAAATGATCTGAATGATAAAGACGACGTAAACTGCAATGCGTAAGATCCAGATGCCTACAATCTCAAGCAATTGTGTTACTAGCAACTGGAGGCCGATCGTCATTCGATTTTTGAGTTCGATTAGTGGTGTGACTACTGAAGATATGCCTTCCTTCACTGAACTAGTTACTGAATTCCATGCTTGCTCATACCAAGTATTGGATTCTTTTTCAGCAACTTCTGTTTGTGCCTGAAAGGAGTAAAGTGCATTGGCAACTTTATACATGTAATCAGCCCGGGCGTACCGGAGATTATTGACATTGGTTTGCTCACTCTTAAACATTTCTTCGGTTTTTATGGCAACCAGGTCCGTTGGGAATGCCACCATCTTCACAAAAGCACCCCACCACAGGATGATCATAGCTAAACCAAAAGGCCGCAGAAGTGGCATTACCTCCAGTTTTTTATCACCAGACATTTGCTCATAGCTTTTGATGGCAAAAAAGATGATCATGAAGATGGCAGAGAGCGCTTTAGCATCGGTGATGAAGAGATCAAAATGACTCCAAATGGAATCTTTCAGACCTTTTAAGAAAGTCATCATGCCTTCTTCATAGACACCGTTGCCCTGGAGGAATTCAATGGATTTTTTATAGTCGGAATTCGCGGTTTGACCATAGGACATGGAAATGCCGATGGACAGCAGAAATGCCGTCAGCAAAAATTTATTCATAAGAAAGGGATTAAAGGATATCAACTGTGGATTCTGGCGATATGCATTTTTTGAAAATAGTTCTTGACTCTTACCTACATCGCCTACTTTGTTAGGGTCAGTATTTGCGCGTACGGACTACTTCCTTCGCTATTTCCACATCTGATTGTGTTGTCCAGCCGTTAATAGGTACATCTGCCGCTGTTACCTTGTCCTGTTGTCGGGTCATATTGATATTGGATTGCGCAGAGGCGGTTCGCGTTGCCCAGGTTGCCTGGAGTTGACGATATTCCTGCAACAATCTGTGGTAGGTAAGGATACGTGCACCTCTGTCCATATTGGTAGTGTGTGCCGCATTGATGCGCTCTTTAAGTATGGTCAGCTCATTTTTGAACCAATCGTAGAGTCCTTCTGAAATTACCTTGCCACGTACTTCGGTAGGTAATGGTGTCAGAATAGATCCATCGGAAAATTCGAGAACAGGTTTGAGTTCCTTACTATAGTATAATAGCCATAGTGGATCGAATGAGGAAGTAAGACCACTGTGATTGGTAATTTCGAGCAAAGCCGTATTTCGAAGGGTATCAGATTCTAATTTGTAGGCATCGTCGATAGCATTCATGGTACCAACCAGGCCTAGCCTTTGAGTTTGGGGACCCCATGCACTAAGAGGTCTACGATCAGTATTTTTATAATTGGGGTGAAGACCCCAGGTTAGCCAGTAGTAGGGATTGATGCCCAACCAACCAGACGTTGGAGTAAATTTGTTTTTGTTCCATTGTTTGAAGACCATGCGTTCTTGCTGGTACCGGATGCTTTCGTCTTTAATGGCCAATTGGGCATAGCAAGGTGTTAAGAAAGAGCACATGGAAATTGCTGCGAGTATTTGTTTCATAGATGGTAAATAGATTGGAGAAAAAAATGATTATTTAAGGTATTTTGTATTTCTGATGATATCTTCGACAAACTGGCGGTCGCTGCTGATGTAAGCATTAAACGGATTTAACGATTTGAAAATGCCACGTTCTTTAGCCCAATACATAGCTTTACATGCTCCATATACGAGTGCAGAAATCAATTGCAGCTCCTGAGTGACCTTGTGTAACAGTTGATCGCGGTTGTTAAAATCCGTCAACACATTACTCCCTTCTTTTAATATAAAACCTGAAACATCCGTTACTAATCTTGTAGAGCGTTCTTTCATCTGCCGACCGAAATCCTCAGCAAAAAGTAGAAGGTAAGGCTCAGTCCTGGCCATTTCTGTCATTTGGCTGCTATAGCTAAGGATTTCAGCTATTATTGTCCCCAATTGCCTTACAGCGAGGCCATTTTTTAGTGCAGAGTTGACGTTGGACAAGCCATCATAGATGATTGTCTGGGCAAGAACAACAGAACCTGCATTGAGGTTGATGTTTTGGAGGTTCTGGTCGATCTTATTTAAATATTGATGGTGGCTAAGTTCTGCAGATTGACGTACAAATGCATTTTCGCTCACAGACTGTAAATGTTTAGCATCGTATACAATTCTTTGGGCATCCGCGGAATTCATCAGACCTGCGCTCATCAATAAGGCAAAAAGGGAATTGGTTGTGTTCATCCTGAATTTAAAAAAGGGTTTATTTGCTGAAGTAGCGGGCGTTTGAGAAGATATCCCGAATGATGGCTTTATCCTGGTCAATATAGTTTTGGAATGGATTTAAAGATTTGATGCTGCCATTTGCCTGTGCGAACTGCATGGTGTTTACCAGTCTGGCAGAAAGCAGTTGGATATTGCTTAATTCGTTAACGATGTGATCGAACAGAATTTTGCGGTCGGATGATTTCATCTGGTTTAAGGCACCAAAGCTGGCATTGAGCCCAATCAGGTAATTGACGAGCGATCGTGCATTTGAAACAAACTCGACTTCTGTTTTATAGGCAAGGCCAATCAAAACGGGATTTTGCTGAGCGATACGGTAAATCTCCATTTGATTTTGAACAATACGGTTGACCATTGGGGTGGCTTGTATGCCAATGTTGGCAGCATCAATGATTGTTCCGATGGTGTTGAAGCGTTGCTGGACTTCGCGGTATTTACTTTTAAATCTGGTCAGCATGACTTTGTTGGCCTGTTCATTGGCAGTAGTGGCAGCCTGATTGTTACGGGCATTGTTTTGCCGGTCATATTCAGATTTGGAATAATCGACCAATTGGTGGATGCCAGGGATATTGAGGGCTTTTGATTGCGCCTGTGTGGAAGTCGGTAGTAGCATACTCCAAATGAGGATTTGTCCTACCAGATAAGCTACCATTGCTTTCATGGTTTTTTTGTTTAATGGTGATTACTAGTTACTTTTAGGTTGGAATAATCAATGATGCATTGATCTGCTCGCGGTAATGGAAAGCGCCAGTTGTAAGTGAAAATCAACTATACTTTAAATGAAATTTAAATTCACGCTACTCTTAAATTGGACTTTACGAGGGCTGTTCAAAATATTCCCAGATAAAGGAATTATTTCTTTAAGTATTTAGCCTGACGGATGACATCGTTGGCGATTTGGACATCCATACTGATCCAATTGCTCCAGGGATTGAGGGCCCGCCAAATGCCCTGCATTTTTGCCCAGTACATAGCACGGTGCATTCCATAGGCGATACCCCGTAGGATTCGAAGTTCCGAGGCGATGTGATTGAGCAGTTTTGCCCTTTCACCGGAGTCCATCAGGTTAGAAGCGCCGGATTTTAGAACAAAGCCGCTGACCTCAAGAGCTAAGTTGGTAGCACGGGTTTTAAACGCTCTGGCTCCCTCTTCTGCGAATAGTAATAATAAAGGGTTGGAGCGTGCGATACTCACAGTTTGCTGCACGTCGTTAATGATGTCGATCCCGATATCTGCAATCTCTTTAATTGTGGTGAGACTGTGAATGACTCCAGCTACTTCGCTAAGGCCACGGTAAATCCTATCCTGAAGGTCATTGACCACGACCAGTTGCCCGGTAACGGCCAGCTGGCCCCGCTGAATCATGGTGAGGTTGCTATTGGTTTGGTTGAGCTGGCTATTGATGACCGAGCTGCTTGAGTACATGGCTCCGGAGGTCATCGGGTCAACGTAAAGTTTTTGGGAGAAGCTGGCAAAACAGATTAGGGAGAGTGTACCCAGAAGAAATATTCGTGAAATCATATGGCTAGAATTTAGGAGCAGGTTGGTAAAGTTGGCCTGTCCGGTTAACCTCTGAAACAAATCTGCCCAATGAAAGTCCGCTGCTGTGAAAATCAGCTACAAAAGCATCCAGGCCAGCCGGATAAGAACCATAATGGCGAACATATCGCTCAACCGCATTTTTTTCAGGTTTTTCCGTGGTATAGGTCAGGTATTGCGCGAGGCTTAGCTCGATACCATAAACTTCGCCAATTGCACCACGTTTGATGTACACCTCTTTGAATTTACCGCGGCCGGCTTTATTATCGAGTTGATTGATGGTAAAGATCTTTCTACGTTCAGTTTCACTTAAAGACAGCAAGGCAGCAATCTGATCGTAATTGTCTTTAAACTTGCGCTGATCCAGTAGAACAATGGTGTCGGAATTACTGAGGATGGTATCTTTTACGATTTCGTTGCCCAGGATATCTGCCAGTTCCTGTGTGACCACGATGGCCTCACCATAGAATTTTCGGACGGTTTTATACATGAAAACCAGATATCCTGCCATAAGGGGTGACGCTATCGCCTTCCATGCTTCTTCGATTATGAGTGCTTTACGACGGTCTTCACGGAAGCGCATTTTCTGGAGAAAGACGTCCATAATGATGAGCGTAACGATCGGGAAGAGAGTTTTCGACTCTTTTATATTGTCAATTTCGAAGACAATAAAGGGGGCGGTAAAGAGCGATTGATCAGCATCCTGATTTAAAACAGAATCGTATTGGCCGCCTTTGTAAAACTTCTTCAATACAAAACGGAATTCTTCCAGATCGAAGGAGATCTTCTCAAGCCTTTTAATCTCAGGGATCTTGCGCAATGCAAACTCATAAAAGGAATTAAAACTCAGTGAACACCGATCCAATTCTGGTAAGGAATTGGCCATCAAGGAAAAGTGATCCGCATAGTAGGCCGAGATGACCAATGCGATGACATCATTTTCGATTTGACTGACTGTCCCTGCAGCACCCCGCCAAAGTAAGCAGATCAGGGTAACGAGGAAATCCTTCTTTTCGATGTTATACTCCTCCTCCGTGATGGCAAAGGGATTCATGGTTATGGGATTATCCTCAGTATAGGTGATATATTTACCATTGAAGTAACTGCATAAACCAGAATAGCTATGGCCTGTATCGACGATGACTACATCCATATTGGACAGCATGTATTGCTCAACCAGGTTGTTGATGAAATACGATTTGCCACTACCGCTAGGGCCCGAGACAGAATCTGGACCTATTGGTGATCCTCCCGGTATCCATCATGAGGTCAGAAACATCAATGGCAACGGGAATACCCTGGCGATCGGTAAAGCGGATCAGGAAATCCGAGGGATCATCGGTTGGCAGCGTTTCTTTGTACAAAAAACAAAGTGCGGCATCGCAAGTGGTCAGAAACCAATCGTAGGGTTTGAGTTCTACACCATTGCCGGGAATGGCAGATCGAAACAACTCCAACTGGTTGTAGGCATTTTTGCAAGGCGTGATACCCAGATTAAACAATTCACTGTCAATAAAATTACAAGCTTCCTGAAGTTTTTCTTTTTCTGCAGAGACAATAATGTTAAAATGGGCATTTACCAATAACTGATTGTCCCGCGCCACATCATTAAGAAGTAAATTGATGTCTTCTGCGCACAGCGTATTTGCCGGATCAGGAATGCCGGAGTGCCGTTTACGCTTTAAGGTAAGCTTACGGAGTGTTGTGGCCTGATTGGGGATTTCAATGAGCTGGTTGTATAAAATACATTGAGATATACTATGCAAGTGGACATTACAGGTCTTACAATAGCTGCGGTTCCAGCAACCCTCCTGGATTTGGGGAAACAAAAAAATATACTTCAGATGAGCTATATCCCGCAAAGAAAACGAGGTTGAATAACTGGACTATTCAGCAGATTAATGGTAAGCAGACACTCGTGGTTCCTATAGGTGATGGAGAAATGCAACACTACGTAAAGTCAACGGAGCCGCAGAAATAAAGTACCAGAGAAATGAAAACTATTTTAAGGTCAAAATACCATTTCCCTAAATTGAAGTACGGATGGATGCTTCTTTTTTGGATCATTTTTTCGGCCTGCAGCAGGGATAAAGAAATACCCAGGCCGTCCAAGGTCACGCAAATTCAATTCAAGGAAAACCTGTTGACTGTTGCGGTTGGCAGGACGGCTGAACTGGAGCTGCGCCATTCCCCTTCAGATTTAAATTCCCCAGACTATGAGTGGTCTGTGTCGGATGCTGCTATAGCAAGAGTAGAAAATGGGGTGGTGTATGCACTAAAGACAGGAGAAACGGAAGTATCGGCAGTTGCCAGGAAATTGGGATTAACTGCAAAGATAAAGATCAGGGTTGTACCTGTCTTGCCAGAGGGAATACGGTTGCAGGCGGAAAAAACCTCACTGACACCAGGGGAAGAAATCCAGGTTACTTACACTGTAGATCCTGGAGATGTAACTGATGCGGATAAGCTGGAGATCCAGTGGTCCAGTTCTGATGAAAGCGTCTGTAGGATATCTCAGGGTAAAGCTATTGCTGTGGGCAGCGGAACAGCAGATCTCATCGCGCTCGTCAAAGGGACGGCTATAAAAGGATCGTTACGGATACAGGTTGCTCCGGTGCCGGTAGAATCTGTCTCCTTAAATGTTATGCAAATTGTTGTTCCTGTTGGAAAAGGCTCCCGACTGGTTCCCCAGATTTTGCCTGTAACGACCACTGATCAGCGGGTACTATGGTCTTCAGACGATCCGTTGGTTGCGACAGTAATTGATGGCGCAGTTTTGGGAATAAAAGAAGGAACTACGACCATCAGGGCTACTACTGTAGATGGAGGGAAGACGGCAACCTGCAGGGTCACGGTCAGCCCTGTGATGGTAGAAAGAATCATTTTTTCTGTGACAAACTTGTCCCTGGCTGTCGGGCAGTCCTATACGGCGGAGGCAATTGTGCTGCCAAAAGAGGCAAAGGATAAATCGTTAAAATGGAAATCTTCCAATGTAAGTGTGGCGACTGTGGATCAGCAGGGGAGGGTTGTGGCTATTGGTAAGGGTACTGCCATGATATGGGCGATCTCTATGAGCAATCCAGGAGTACAAACTGCTTTTCAGGCTCTAGTGGTAAATCCGGAAGATATGATATTCACTCAGGTAACTTCAACTTCCAAAGTGTCGATGGACGGCTATGTGTCGGCAAGTTTATCGGGTTTGATGGAAAATGGATATTCGGTCCCTGTTCAGCTAATCTCTTTTGAAGTATTGTCACATACAGGTGAAGTAATCCTTGGCAATTATCGGGCTGCAGTTGTTTCGCCAGGTATGCAATACAGGCACACCTGTACGATAAAGAATGTGTACAGGCCGTTTGTAAAATACATATTTGAATTGAACGGAAAGCGTTATGAGCGACGTAATGAAATCTTATAGCGCTCGAAGATTGGTTACGTTACTCGTATACCTCAATGACTGAAATAACTGTTTGAATAGTATTGAATGAGGAATAATACAAGCAGTGATGGCAAAAATGATTGGATATAAAAATCATTTTCACTTTATTTGTAATGCTAATATTTTTAGTATTATCTTTGTTTGTTCATTTGCATTGCTAATGCAATAATTCAATAAGGGGGGTGACATCATGAACGCAAAACAGGAATTGGCCAGTAAATTACAGCAGGATATCCTGCTGTGGCAGGGTTTTAAACCGCAGGAAACGACGGCCAGCGAGGCGATTGGTCTTGGTGAAGTAGAGAAGGTATTTCCAAACGGGGTTTTTCCGAAGAAGGCGATTCATGAATTTATTACACTTTTGCCCGAACATGCAGCTGCAAGTGATGGTTTTATTGGCGGACTGCTGTCGGTACTGATGAAGGATGGGGCAGCCTGTGTTTGGATCAGTACAAGCAGAAAGTTATTCCCGGTTTCCTTGTGCATGTTTAATGTGGAACCCGATCGGATCATTTTTATGGATGCGCCAAGGGAAAGTGATGCGCTCTGGATTACCGAGGAGGCCCTGAAATGCGAAGGATTGGCTGCTGTAGTGGCGGAATTGGATTCTTTAAGTCTTATTGAATCGCGCAGGTTGCAACTGGCAGTGGAACGTTCTGGTGTGACGGGTTTTATTTTGCGTAAGGATTCACGGAAGCGGGTAAGTACGGTGGCTACGGCACGCTGGAAGATCAGCCCGCTACCAAGCGAAGCCGAAGAGGGTATGCCTGGTGTGGGTTTCCCACGCTGGAAAGTAGAACTGACCAAAGTCCGTAACGGGAACCCGGGAAGCTGGATTCTGGAATGGGGAGGTGATCGTTTTGTGGAAGTATTACCAGCTTTGAAAGCCACCGTATGGTATGATCCAGGGGAGCAACAAATTGGGTAAACATGCAAAAGCGGTATGTTTCGATATGGTTTCCTCAGTTGCTTGCAGACTGGCAGCTTATCCGTAGACCTGAACTGCGAGACTTTCCTTTTGTGTTTGCAGCACCTGATCATGGTCGGAATATGATCACTGCAGTAAGTCATTTGGCAGCTTCACAAGGAATTGAAGCAGGAATGCGTGCAGCTGATGCTAAAGCCCTTTGCCCGGGTCTGGAAGTATTGGATGATAAAGCTGGTCGTACCGCTAAACTGCTGAGAGGACTGGGAGAATGGTGTGTGCGCTTTTCACCGGTGGTGATGGCTGATGATTTTTCGGTGGATGGTCTGTTTCTGGATGCAAGCGGTTGTGCCCATCTTTGGGGAGGGGAGCAGGAATACCTGAAAGAAATGGCATCCAGGCTAAAAAGCAAGGGGTATACGGTTCGTGTGGCGATGGCAGATACCGCAGGTAGTGCATGGGCGATATCACGGTTCGGAAAGGTGACTTCTTTGATTGCACCCGGGGCACATACTCAGGCCCTGCTTGCTTTGCCACCAGAAGCCCTGCGTTTACCTGAAAATACCCTGGCAAAGCTGCGCAAGCTTGGCTTTTACCAGATCAGGAGTTTTATAGGCATGCCGCGCTCGGTGCTGCGCAGACGTTTCGGAGAAGATTTCTTAACCCGTTTAGGGGAGGCTTTGGGTACAGCCACTGAACTGATTACGCCTTTACAGGTGTCTGTTCTTTTTCAGGAACGTTTGCCCTGCCTGGAACCGATTAAAACCCGTAATGGCATTGAAGTGGCGATCAGCAGACTATTAGAGCATTTATGTCTGCGGTTGCAGAAGGAAGGGAAGGGGTTGAGGACAGGAGTACTGACTTGTTATCGTATTGACGGCAAAGTGGTACAAGTTTCCATAGGTACTAGCGGAGCGACCTGCAGCATAAGTCATTTGTTTAAACTCTTTCAGCTAAAGATAGAACAGATCCGCCCGGGGATGGGCATTGAACTGTTTGTTTTGGAGGCACCCAAAGTGGATGACATTTTACCCGGACAAGAGGCACTTTGGGCAGGTAATCCCGGACTGGATGATCAGCGTGTGATCCAGCTACTGGACAGGGTAACCGGTAAAATGGGGTCTGATGTGATTCGCCGGTATGTCCCGGCAGCCCGCTACTGGCCGGAGCGATCTGCAAATCGGGCAGCCTCGATTACTGAAAAAACAGTTGCGCAGTGGAACATTGACAGGCCTCGACCCACTGAATTGTTGGCTAAGCCAGCTCCGATAGAGGTGATGGCGCTGATACCGGATCATCCGCCTAAGTTTTTTATTTATATGGGCGTAAGGCATATTGTGGTGAAGGCCGATGGACCTGAACGCATAGAACGGGAATGGTGGCTGGAGTTGGGAGAGCACAGGGATTATTACCAGGTAGAAGATGAACTGGGACAGCGTTACTGGTTATTCCGTTCTGGTCATTATGGAGGTGAACAGCGGTATCAGTGGTTTTTACATGGTTTTTTTGCCTGAGGTATAAGATATGGAATACAGTGAATTACAGGTGACTTCTAATTTCAGCTTCCTTCGGGGGGCTTCACATCCTCATGAGCTGGTTGAGCAGGCAGCGGCTTTTGGGTATAAAAAGGTAGCCATTACCGACCGCAACACCTTGGCAGGTATTGTTCGTGCACATGCTGCAGCTAAGGAAAAGAACATTCAGCTCATTCCGGCTTGCCGGCTGGATCTGCAGGATGGACCAAGTTTACTGGCTTATCCAACCAATAAAGATGCTTATTGCAGGCTTTCGGCTTTACTAACGGTTGGGAATCTGCGCGCGGAAAAAGGATCCTGCCATTTGAATAAGGCGGATGTATATGAACACGCCAAGGGGATGTTGTTTACAGTGGTAATGCCTGGCGTACTAAATCGTCATTTTAATTTTGAGAATGCCTTTGTTAAAGATCTGCAGGAGTACAGGGAAGCTTTGGGTAAGCAGCTGTACCTTTCTGCAACAAGGACTTACCTGGGTAATGATGACAAGCTGATCTTTCGCATCGGGCAGTTATCCGGTAGGTTTGGAATACCTGTTGTGGCTACCGGTGATGTGCATTACCATGACCCTTCGCGAAGGGAATTGCAGGATGTGCTGACCTGTGTGCGGGAAAAGTGCACCATCAAGGAGGCTGGTTTTCGCTTGCATCAGAATGCGGAACGCTACATGAAACCTGTTGAGGAAATGTACCGTTTGTTCCGTAACTATCCCCAGGCGGTTCGCAATACCATGGTTATTGCTGAGGCCTGCACTTTTGCGCTGGATGAACTGAAGTACGTATATCCGGTGGAGATCAACAAAAGCGGACGTTCGCCATTGGAAGAGCTGGAATACCTGTGTTTTAAAGGTGCTCATGAATTTTACGGGGAGGTTATCCCGGAGAAAGTACTGAACATGATTGCCCATGAAATGGATTTTGTCAGGAAAATGGATTATGCGAATTACTTCCTTTTTGTGGAAGACATTGTCAGGGAAGCCAGGAGCCGGGGCATATTGTGCCAGGGGAGGGGATCAGCAGCCAATTCAGCAATTTGCTTCTGCCTTGGGGTAACCTCGGTAGATCCCATGAAGTTTGACCTGCTTTTTGAACGTTTTATTTCTTCGGACAGGAATGAACCGCCGGATATTGATGTGGACTTTGAGCATGAACGGCGGGAGGAGATCATGCAGTATATCTACACCAAGTATGGCCGTGACCGTGCAGCGGTTGTAGCGACAGTGACCCAGCTGCACCAGAAGGGCGCTTTACGTGATGTAGGTAAGGCCATGGGCTTATCGGTAGATACCGTTAACCGGTTATCCAGTTCGGTATGGGAGTTTACCGATGAATGGTTTGAAGGTAAACGTGTGACAGAACAGGGATTGAATCCCCGGGATCCGCATTTAATGAAGACTTTACAGCTGACTGCCCAGATGATGGGATTCCCCAGGCAGCTGGGGCAGCATACCGGAGGCTTTGTAGTGACCAACGGAAAGCTGACTGATCTCTGCCCGATCCTGAATGCACGAATGGAAGACCGTACGAATATTGAATGGAACAAGGATGATATTGATGCTTTGGGTTTCCTGAAGGTTGATGTGTTGGCTTTAGGTATGCTGACTTGTATCCGTAAGGCTTTTGACCTTTGTAAAGCGCATTATGATTTAGGTTTTACCCTTGCGAATATCCCTCAGGATGATCCGGAGGTTTATGAGATGATCAGTGCTGCGGATACGCTGGGAGTCTTCCAGATTGAAAGCCGGGCACAGATGTCGATGTTGCCCAGGTTACGACCCAAATGTTTTTATGACCTGGTGATTGAGGTAGCCATTGTGAGGCCGGGGCCGATCCAGGGGGACATGGTGCATCCTTACCTGCGGAGACGCAATGGGGAAGAGCCTGTGGTTTATCCTTCTGCCGAACTGGAAGAAATTTTGGGGAGGACACTTGGGGTACCGCTATTTCAGGAGCAGGCGATGAAAATTGCCATTGTAGCGGCCGGGTTTACCCCCGCTGAAGCAGATGGCTTGCGTCGCAGTATGGCTACTTTTAAATATACAGGGACGGTTAATCTATATGAAAAGAAGCTGATTGAGGGGATGATGGAGAAGGGATATACCGAAGAATTTGCCAAACGGATCTTCAGACAGCTGGAAGGTTTTGGGAGTTATGGTTTTCCCGAAAGTCATGCAGCCAGCTTTGCCTTGTTGGTGTATGTTTCCTGCTGGCTGAAGCATTATTATCCGGATGCTTTTGCTACGGCCTTGCTCAATAGCATGCCGATGGGCTTTTACCAGCCTGCGCAGATTGTGATTGACGCACAGAAACATGGTGTGGAGGTTCGGCCTGTGGATATTAATTATTCAAGTTGGGATAATTTGCTGGAAGAAAAATCCGGTAAGTATTGTGTGATCCGTTTGGGTTTCCGGCAGATTAAGGGATTAAGCCAGGAAGAAATGGGTGTTTTGGTGAACTGCAGGGACAAGGAATATAAAACGATTACGGCATTGCGTGACGCCGGGATAGAGATTAACACGCTGGAACGGCTGGCAGATGCGGATGCTTTCCGATCAATAGGTTTGGACCGGCGAAAGGCATTATGGGAAGTGTCTGCCTTACAGGATATGCCCGTAGAGATTTTTAAAGGACAGCCATCGGAAAGTGTACTGGAGACGCAGGTGGAATTGCCGCTGATGAGCAAAGGGGAACATGTGGTTCAGGATTATGCAACTGTAGGCTTGTCCTTAAAAGCGCATCCGGTCAGCTTTGTGCGGTCGCAACTAGAGATGCTGCGCATCTTGTCCTGCCATCAGATCAATAAGGAGGCGCAGAACGGACAATTGGTGAAGGTTGCCGGGCTTGTACTGGTCCGGCAACGACCAGGAACTGCGGGGGGAGTATGTTTTATTACCATTGAAGATGAGACTGGCTTTAGCAACCTGGTCGTATTTGAAAAGTTTTTTGATACTTACCGGAAAGAGATCCTGCATTCCAGACTGCTGATGGTAGAAGGTCGCTTGCAGCGGGAAGGAGAGGTGGTACATGTAATCGTGAGCAAATGTGTAGACCTGACTAAACTGCTGGGTAAACTGGTGCAGCGGGAACAGGAGGAGCTACCGGTACTTACCTTATCTCGGGCAGACGAAAAAAGTGCACCTTACCCCTCACAAAATAAACGGATAACGGTTCCCGAAGAAGTTTCAAAGAAGACTTTTTATGGGGGAAGGAATTTTAGATAGCAAGATCATACCGAAATTTTGTTTGTTTTTTGAGATGGTATTTTGCGTCTTCATAATTCATTGGACAAACCATTTTCACTACGCCCTGTCGCCAATTATAAGAGATGTGGGGATCAATCTAAAATTGACTAGATGGGGTTAGTCGCTGCGTTTTATCCAATCAAGATGGTTTCATTGTAATTTGAGCATAAATAAAGTACATCTTCAGTAGTTCCGTCTAGCCAATCAATTGCTTCACGATGGGTATGTAATAGGCACCACGGTAATAGATACTGCGGGCGTTGCACTTATAAAGCGATATATCTTAAGCCTGAACTAATTTTTTATGCATTTTTTGATGTCGATTTCCGAACCTCGGTGCTTGTTGGAATTCAAGGTAGTTGATTGGCAGTTTGAATTTTAAATAAATATTTATATTTTATTTTGAAAGGTGCGCAAGAGCCCCCGTTATTACTTATTCAAAATCCTTTTGGTTACAAATTCATTAAAAAAGAAATCCCTGTAGATATTGCCAATCGGTATTTCATTTTTTCCGATATATACCGTATTGTTGTCTACAGCATCTATTTTGTTTACGTTGATGATGTATGATTTGCTGACTCTGACAAAGAAACTTTTCGGAAGCAAATCATGGATAGTTTTAATATTCATCAGCGTGACTACTTTTTGATTTTCTAAGTAAATAATAACATAATCTTTTAGCCCTTCAATGTAAAGGATATCACTAAAATGCACTTTGAACATCCTCCGGTCTGCCCTTACAAAAATGTAATCATCGGTTATGTTTTCTATGTTACTGTTTGTATAATCGGTATGGAATAACTTACAATAGGTCTGCGCTTTTTCAACCGCTTTTTGAAAGCGCTCTAACTTTACAGGTTTGATCAAATAGTCAATAGCGTCGACTTCATAACTCTCAGAAGCAAATTCATGAAAAGCGGTCGTAAACACCACCAGCGTTTTTTTAGGAATCGTTCTGGCAAATTCAATTCCATTCACTCCTGGCATTTGAATATCAAGAAATACTAAATCAACCGCATTTTTTGAGAGAAATTCTCTTGTAGCCTCCGCCCCGTTAAATGAAGCTATAGATTCCAGATTTTCTGTCTCATTAACCAATTTTTGGATTGCCTTTCTTGCTAATGGCTCATCATCTACTATTATGCAGTTCATTTTTATAATTCTAAAGTTAAGGTGACGCAGTAGGTTTCCGAATTGTCTTCAATTTTCAAATCATGTGAAGAAGGAAACAGGAGTGCTAATCTTCTTTTAATATTAACCAGACCTAATCCCCCAGTTTTAGTAACTGCTTTTACAGCGGGTTTTGAGTTTACGCATTTAAAATGAAGCTCAGTATGGCGGACATCAAAAAACAAATTTACGTAAGATAATTTCGCCGAGTCATTATTGTGTTTTACAGCATTTTCGACAAAAGAGATAAATAATAAGGGGGGGACCTGCACACCGCTCAATTCACCTTCTTTGGATATTAAAAAATTAAAATTATCCCGTCTAACTTTTTCCAGGTTCAAAAAATCTTCTAAAAAATGGATTTCTGAAGTTAATAATACATTGTCTCTCGAGCTGTCATAAAGCTGATAACGAAGTAAGTCACTTAGTGTTATCAAAACCTGCGAAGCTTTTTTAGGCTCATCTTCAATTAAAACATTAGCATTGTTGAGCATATTAAAAAGAAAATGCGGATTGATCTGATTCTTGAGCTGTTCGAGTTCAGCATTGGTTTTGGCCAAGTCCAGATCATGAATCAGCTGAGCATCGGATATCCACTGCTGGAATAATTTGACTGCTGCCGATGCAATAATAAGCATCATGATCATAAAGGAAAAGGTAAAAAAGTTAATGCTATCATCTTGATAAGGCAGTAAATCAAGTTTAAAATAACAAGCAAAAAACTCATGAATGTAGAACGAAAGAATCATGCTTGAAAGCATAAAAAGAACATAACTCAGGTATTTTTTTTTGAATAGAAACTTAGGTACAAAAAAATACATATTGCTGTAGGCCAATAATATGATCTGAAAAAAAATAACAAGTCGGTTATAGGTTTCAAAGGGTTCCACATAGTCCGGCGGACTGTAATACAAAACAACAACACAAAATGCGATGAGTAATAAATGACGTTGAAATCGGTATTTTTCTGAAACGATTAACTGAAGCATCCAATTGGCATTCATAGTTTTTCTGTGTAAAGTTTTATTCATAAGCCTATTTTGGTTTTAGCAAATTTAGCAGCCCGCCAAGAATATATATCTATTTAATATACCAAAGCACATTAAATATATACCAAAATGTGATTCAAGGGTGGTAAACCTTTGCTAGGATTACAATAACATACACGCCGAAAAATGATATCTCAATTCAGCCCCTCCAAGACATTTAAAAATAGGGTTTGAAAAGAAGACCAATTACCATAAAAAGAACAGGTTTTATCTAGATCCAGGAGCGCATTTTTTATTGGTCAGGATAGCGTTTTGACCAGACGCGATTTCAATGGGGATTTTTTTCAAAATCCGGCTTCCTTTTCCTGAAACCTTAGTCCGCACTTTATTTTACTATATCTAAATGTTGCTTTAATCTATTAAGTAAGGCATTTGGTATATATAAAATATGCGGGTTTAGCAAAAATCTACTTTAGCCGAAAATTGTAACATTTAATTCAAAACATTAATAAATGAAAAGTAGAATCCTATCCTTGCTAGTACTCTTTTTTGCCTTTGCAGGCCATGCCTATTCGCAGGAAAAAGTTACCCTCAGCGGCACCATAGTCAATAAGTCCAATACCGAAACACTAATTGGCGTGACTATTTACATTCCAGAAGCGAAAGTAGGCATTGCTACCAATTCTTATGGATTTTATACGACCACATTGCCAAAAGGAACTTACACTATCATCATAAGTCATCTGGGTTTTGATAACATCGAAGAAACCATCACGCTGACCGAGAACACGAAACGGAACTTTGGGATGGCTGAAAACAGTAAAACATTGGGTGAAGTCGTAGTTAAAAGCAATCCGGTAAAAGAGAACATTCGAAAACCTGAAATGAGTACCAATAAACTGTCCATTGCCACGATAAAAAAGATGCCGGCAGTTCTGGGGGAAGTAGACGTCTTGAAATCGATCTTACAGCTTCCCGGGGTTACCAATGCTCAGGAAGGTGGATCGGGCTTTAATGTCAGGGGAGGTTCTGTTGATGGAAATCTGGTACTGCTTGACGAAGCCGTTGTTTATAATACCTCACACTTGTTTGGATTCTTTTCTGTTTTCAATTCCGATGTCATCAAAGATTTAAAGCTTTATAAAGGAGGAATACCCGCAAATTTTGGAGGGCGTATATCTTCAGTACTGGATATTTACCAAAAAGAAGGAAATAGCAAGAAGTATCATGTGAATGCGGGGATCGGATTAGTCTCAAGCCGCTTGCTGGTTGAAGGTCCAATTGTTAAAGATAAAAGTTCTTTCGTGGTTGCCGGAAGAGGTTCTTACGCACATCTTTTTTTGAAAATGGCAAATGAACCAAATTCAGCCTATTTCTACGACTTAAACACCAAGTTTAATTACAAATTCAACGATAAAAACAATGTTTTTGTATCAGGATACTTTGGCAACGATAACCTGAATTTTAACAACAGTTTCATCAACACTTACGGTAACAAGCTTTTTAACCTAAGGTGGAACCATATATTCTCGGACAAGATTTTCTCTAATGCATCTGCGATTTATAGTGATTATGACTACCAGATTAAAGTAAGATCCGCCGGTCTTGACTGGAAAGCAGAGGTTAAAAATTACAATTTTAAATATGATTTTAAACATTATGTTTCCAATAACCTGACTTTAAATTATGGTATAAATTCAATTTATTACAGTTTTAATCCTGGAACGATCAGGCCGTTTGATGCGATTTCGCCTGTCAATCCCGACCAGCTGGCTAAAAAATATGCTTTCGAAAATGCCGCCTATATCAGTGCTGAACAAAACCTCTCTGACAAATTATCTCTGAATCTTGGACTTCGCTATAGTAATTTTCAAAGATTAGGTGCGCAGAAAGTATACACCTATGCCAATAATCAATCCGTTGTTTACAATAAGGAGCTTCATATTTATGAACAGGCAAAGCCAACAGGAACAATAAACTATTTGAAAAATAAAAAGATAGCAAGTTTTGACAACCTGGAACCAAGACTGGCCATAGCTTATTCGCTAAACAATGACGAGTCCATTAAGGCCAGTTACAATAGAATGAGCCAATATGTTCATTTAATTTCCAATACAGCTTCTGCAAGCCCGCTTGATATATGGGCTCCTTCTGACCAATATCTTAAACCGGAAATTTTAGATCAGGTAGCATTAGGGTATTTCCACAATTTTAAAGACGGCAAATATTCTTTGGAAACAGAAACTTTCTATAAAAAGGTAAAGAACAAAGCAGATTACATTGACGGCGCAGATTTACTTGGAATCGACGCTGTAGAAAGTGTGCTTTTATACGGGGAAGGAAGAGCCTATGGTCTGGAAATGATGTTCAAAAAGAATACAGGAAAGTTGACGGGCTGGGTTTCCTATACGCTTTCTAAAGCACAACAAAGGACGCCGGGCAGAACTGCAGATGAACCGGGTATAAACAATGGAGAATGGTACAGGGCAAATTATGACAAATTACATAATTTATCTGTTACCGGCGCTTATGTGGTAAGTCCCAAATGGTCATTTGGAGCTATTTTGACCTTCCAGAGCGGAAAAGCAGCAACATTTCCTGACGGAAAATACCAATATCAGGGCGTTAATGTTGCGCGTTACGGAGTAAGAAATGCAAATTCTTTAGCCGCATACCACCGTATAGATGTATCTGCAACTTACACACCTAAACCCGACAAGAAAAAAGGATGGCAGGGCGAATGGAATTTTAGTCTCTACAATCTTTACAACAGAAACAATGCAGCATCGTACGCTTTTAGACAGAATGAAGATACCGGAACAAGTGAGACAAGAAGAGTATCCATTTTTGGTATTGTCCCTAGCGTAACCTACAACGTAAAATTTTAACAGCAACCCACCTATTTATAAAAAGATAAAAATGAAACTACTACAAAAAATTATAACACTATCCCTTGCACTGTTTGTGACAGGATGCGAGAAAACTATTGATGTGCCCCTTAAGACTGCATCACCAAGACTGGTTATAGATGCCTCTATAGATTGGGTTAAAAATACAGCGGGCAATGAACAAAAGATCGTATTGTCTAAAACAACAGGTTATTACAGTTCGGAATTTCCCAGCGTTTCGGGAGCAGTAGTTACGGTAACAAACCCGTCAAATACGGTCTTTAATTTTGTTGAAGCTTCAGGAACGGGTCAATATGTGTGTCACAATTTTCTTCCTGTTATCGGCCAGACGTATAACTTAAAGATTGTTTTAAACGGCGAAACCTATACTGCGTCAGAAACGTTTACCCCGGTTCCTAAGATTGAAGATACTATTGATCAGAACAACAAAGGCGGGGAAGCTGGTGATGAAATTGAAATAACCTTTCATTATCAAGATAATGCAAATCAGGCAAACGCTTATCTAAACAGTATCAGACAGCCATATTCGCCGTTTCCAGAGCTTGAAGTTGAAGATGATGAACACACCAATGGTAATTTAATGCAGGAGTCCTATTCGCATGAAAAGTTAAAAGCTGGAGACCAGGTAGACTTTAAACTGTACGGAATTTCAAAAAGCTATTACCATTACATGTTCAAATTAATATTGGCTACTGGCAATGATGGCAACCCTTTTCCTACCACACCAAGTGCAGTCCGCGGTAATATCATCAACCAAACCAATAGCAATAATTACGCTTTTGGCTATTTCAGACTTGCAGAAGTAGACACAAAAAGCTACAAGATTAAGTAATTAACCTTTGTGCCAGAAGTAAAAACCGGACTTATTTACCTCCATAAAAGTCCGGGTACTAAATAATTATGGCGCCATTGAATCCATGCCATAAGCAAGTAGAAACAACATTTTTAATTTGAATAAAATAAATGAATAAAATAATAATTGTGCTTTTTCTATTTCTATCCGTTTTAAAGGTTAACGGACAAAGCACCTCAATTGATTCAACAAAAAACAATGAAAATATTCAATTCAAATACAAATCACTCATCATTCCATCTGTCCTAATCGGATATGGAGTCATCGGTCTTGCTAGCCCTGCTATAAAAAATATTAATAATGTTGTTAAAAATGAATTTAGGGAACATGATGATAAGAGAGTACACTTTGACGATTTTACGCAATACAGTCCGTCTTTATCTGTATATGCCTTAAATGCGCTGGGCATACAAGGAAAAAATAATTTTAAAGATAGAACTATTGTTTTAGCAACGGCATATCTGCTTATGGGCGGCTCTGTAAACCTGATAAAAAAAGCGTCAATGGTTAGAAGGCCAGATGGCTCAGACGCCAGATCGTTCCCTTCTGGGCATACCGCTACAGCTTTTATGGGCGCTGAGTTTTTATATCAGGAATATAAACATGTATCAGAATGGTATGGTATTACCGGCTATGCGGTCGCTGCCGGCACAGGTTTTTTTAGAATGGCCAACGAAAAGCACTGGCTTACCGATGTTGCCACTGGCGCGGGAATCGGAATGTTAAGTACCAAGATTGCGTATTGGATTCATCCATTAATTAAGAAAACAATTTTCAAAGACAAGGATAAGACAAATGGGGTTGTTATGCCTTTTTATAATGGAAGACAATATGGATTGGGGTTATCAATGACATTCTGAAAAGAGAACCTAAACTCAAATATCAAAAAATAGATCAGGCAATTTAAAGCAAACCATTGGTATATGCTCCCTTGGTTTGGGGCAGTTTTTGGGTTCGTAAATGGGCTGCTCAGCGGTAACCCAATAATTATTTGATCTTCAAGCATAACTTTATGACTCTTCTACGTGAATAAAACTCGTACATCCAGCAGCCGGAATTTTATTTCGACCGCAATCAATACAGGCCTGTATTTGCTATCGTCATTGCTCCGTTTGCCGTCTTGCTCGATGCGTTGGGTATTTTGTTTTGGTTCAATGTGTTTATCCTGTTAATAGCAGTCGAGCCGCTTCATTTTTACGTTAGGAAATAGGCCTAATGATGTAAAGCATGAGAAATAGAAGGTAGCTCGCTTTATTGGAAAATGACTGTCATGTATTTCAGGATCTATGCCCTAAACAAATGCAATATCATCAGTGCTAGGATAACCACAAAGTATGACTTCGCTTTTGCCAGGTTAAGCGAGGTCAATAAGAATGGATTTTCCATTTTACTGCTGTTGTTGTTGCTGCTGCTGAATAACAGCATCCATATAACGCTGATAACTGTTCTTTACAGACTGATTAAGACTAGGTTTGCTGTAATTGATTTCTTTCGGCTGAAAGTAATTTTCTACCTCCGGATTTTCATCATCGTCTTACCCCACAGAAACGGTTACCTCTAGCAAGTGCCCTGATGTCCCTTTAAAAACACCTTTTACAGGAGAACAGTCGCAGAAGTTCCTCCCTACAGCTAATCTTACATGGTTATCGTTGGCAATACAGTTATTGGTGGGATCCAGGCCCAGCCAGCCATAACCCGGGAGGTAAGCTTCTGCCCATGCATGGGTTGCCCCTTCTCCTCGCATGCCATCCCTGTTGGGACAGATGTATCCACTTACATATCTTGCAGGAATCTGTATAAACCTGAGCATGGTGGTTAATATATGCGCAAAATCCTGACAGACACCCGCCTTTAATCTTAATATCTCATCTATTGTCGTATCAACTGTGGTTAGACCCTTAATGTATTCGAAATTCGTAAAGACATGATTACAAAACTTCACTGCTGTTTGATAAGGGGTATCATTTTGATCCCTGAGGCTCATTGCTGTTTGTTTTAACGTTTCAGCATTCTCAAAATATTCCTGCTTAAGATAATCAATGAATGGAATGTCGTATTTAATCTCGTCTAGCGTATCCCATTGTTTACTGGCAAAAATATCATCCTGGGGAAGCGATCTGGCAATCGTCTCAACAGAAATTTTAGAGAATATTTTCAATTGATTGTGCGGTTCACTTTGAGTAAAGATCCCCACTTCATTTCCATAATAGTCGATAAAAATATCTACATCCGGACTTCCGGAAATGTTAAGGTCATGCTTAATCACTTTTTGGTATTCATCTTTAATCGGGAACAGGATAATCTGATTGGCACTATCCCGGACTAAGGATTCATATTTATAATTGGTAATGTGTTTTATTTTGAAGATAGGCATATCGTATTTTTTCTAGATTAAGAGTTGGCGAAGTAATATTCATTTAAAAGATTCCCTATACCAAATAGTTCATTTCTAACTTTTACCAGGTAATTGTGCAACCCTTCTTCCTTCATGCTGTAAACAGAGCTGTAGGTGATGTTGCTATTTAACCTTCCGATGTTAAAGGAAAGACTATTATAATGTTCCAGGTTTTTCTCACTTTTCAGTCGTTCAAAATACCGCTGTATGTTATTCACCGAATAAATGGCCGACCTTGGAAAGTCATGGTTCAGCATAACCAGCTCCAATACATTTTCTGCACCAAAACCCTCCCGGTAAGATTTCAGATAAAGCTCATGTCCTCCCAGAGATAGCAGCAGGTGCTTCCAGTAAGAAGTATCTGTAAGAAGATCCGGATTGTTGGAGATCGATATAAATTTGATATCCAGGATATCGACAGATTGAATGCTTCTTTCCAGGTATTTTCCGATGTTCATAAAACTCCTGATCTCACCTCTTTCCATGGTGCTCTCAGCGGTGCCATAATACAGCATTACCTGTTTGATCAGGATATCAAGGGCAGTAATGGGATCACCCTTCTGAACGTGCCATAGCAGTTTGGAATCCTTAACTGTATGGTAATATTCATTCAGGCATTGCCACAGGTCTTTGGCAATATGTTCCTGCACACTTCTGGCATTTTCTCTTGCCAGAGTAATGATATTAAGGATAGAATTTGGGTTTTCCCTGTCAAAGAGCAGGTATTCTACAACCGCACGACTATCGTTTTTCATTGCAGAAATCTCTTCCTCATCCCCTCCCGATGATATCCGGATCACCGGGTCCCATGTAAATTCATGGATGGTATCTTGTGACGAAGCGTAATTTATTTTTAACATCCTTAAGATACCATCACTACGTTCCACGTACCTGCTTAACCAATATAAACTCGATGCTACTCTACTTAACATAAGACTGATAATTTAAGATGATAAAACCCAGGTGTCTTTACTGCCACCTCCTTGCGAACTATTTACAACGAGCGAACCTTCTTTCAAGGCAACTCTTGTCAGTCCTCCCGGAACTATGGATATGCCATCCGGTCCATACAATGCATAGGGCCTTAAATCTACCCGCCTTGGCTGCAGAACGCCATCCATATAACATGGAGCAGTTGACAAGCTGATCGTAGGCTGGGCAATAAAATTTCTCGGGTCTTTTAATATCTCTTTTTTATAGGCTTCTATTTCCTGTTTGGAGGCCGCATGCCCCATCAACATCCCATAGCCACCGCTTTCATTGGTCTTTTTAATTACCATTTTATGCATGTTCTCAAAAACATACTCCTTTTCATCAGGATTATCCAAGCTGAAGGTAGGAACGTTTTTTAAAAGAGGTTCCTCGTTGAGATAATACCGGATCATATCCGGCACATAACTATAAACCGCCTTGTCGTCTGCCACCCCGTTTCCAACGGCATTGATAATGGCTACATTTCCCTTTCGGTAAGCACTCATGAGTCCTGCAACACCTAATACGCTGTTAGGATTAAATACCAACGGATCTATGTAGTCATCATCTACCCTGCGGTAAATCACATCAACCTGTTGTAGCCCTGTGGTGGTTTTCATAAATACCTTTTGGTCGCGGATAACCAGATCCCGGCCTTCAACCAGTTCAACACCCATTAACCTGGCCAATGTAGTATGTTCATAATATGCTGAGTTGTACATCCCTGGACTTAATAAAACTATGGTTGGGTTGGAAACAGGGCGTGGAGATAAGGCCTGTAGGTTCTTATACAAAATTGAAGGATATTCGGTAACACTGCGCACCTTACATTGTGGGATAAGATCTGGGAACAGCCTTTTGGTGATTTCCCTGTTCTCCAGCATGTAACTCACACCAGAAGGTGTTCTAAGGTTATCTTCCAATACATAAAATGCTCCATCGTAATCCCTGATCAGATCAATACCAGCAATGTGGATATAAATATCATGGGGGACATTGAGTTGATACATTTCCCTCAAAAAATGTGGGCAGGAATAGATAAGGGCAGAAGGTATGACTTTATCTTTAATAATAAACTGATTACTATACACATCCTTAAGAAATAAATTCAATGCCTTTAGACGTTGTTTAATGCCTTTTTCTATAAATAACCATTCCGAGGAAGTGATTACCCTTGGAATGATGTCAAAAGGAAAGATTTTTTCGATACCCTCACCACTATCGTAAACCGTGAAGGTGATGCCCTGGCTCATAAATAGCCGCTTTGCCAGCTCTTCTTTTTTATTAAGATCGCTAATCGATTCATTTTTCAGGTAACCGATGATCTTATGGTACTGACTTCTAAGATTGTCATCGGAAATATACATCTCATCCCATGTATTTGATATGTTTTGGTAGTTATTAAGGTTAATCATAGCTAAACACCTGTAAATTATTCATAATAATAAGATATTAAGAGATAAATATCAAAATAAAACACAATTACTATTTGTTTTTAATAAGATAATATATTTTTTAACATTATTTGTGGTTAAATAGCGATAATATATTTTGATAATGTCAATAATTGTGAAAAATAAAGCTATAATTTATGTTTTTTAGGTGTAAATTATGAAAAAGTAGGTGAAATTAGTTGTATTTTTCACTTCTATTGAATTAAAGTCTCGTATTAATAAGGAAAAATAGTTGAAAACCATGCATTGATCTTCCGGTTAAGCTGTAGGCCTATCTAAGTTATCTCTTTTCCAATTTATCCTTCCGTTATTAACGTTTATAACTAGTTTTACTGGAAAACGGTAATCATATGTTCCAAGATTTGTGCCTTAAACAGATACAATATAGTAACCACAAGCTATAATTTCGCTTTTGCCGGGTTACTCTCTTTGTTCATTTGAATTACTAATTCAATGATTTAGTAAGGGAATAATGTCATGAATGCAAAACAGGAATTAGTCAACAGCATTACATAAAACATCGTAACCCTTTTGAAGGGAGATATTTTTAAGTTATTAGTTTATGTATTTCTTGGTTTTCGGCAATGATCGCCGAAAACTTGTATTATTGTAAATAGGCCTTATTTTTGTTTGGCTGTGTTTTAGTTACAGTATGCATTTGTTTATATATGCGCTACTTTTCGGCGATCATTGCTGAAAACTTTTGAAAGTATAAACATGTCGATAGATTCACAACGACGTAAGAATTTATTTCGTTTGGTGTCAGAATGAGCATTAGTTGCCAGGAAGTGGTTACAGGCTAATGAATTGTCTAATCAGGCTTTAAAAAGTGACCAGCTAACTATAAAGCATCAGCAACACTGCGGCCTTCATAACCAATATATTGAAAAACAACGACTTTCAATAACTACATTGCCTATCTTCCTAACCTTGAAGTAGCAAACAGAGAACCCTATTTCTATGGTAATTTATGAATTTTTGACAGTAAAAACTGAAGATTTTTCAGCAACCTTGTAATTTTTTCAGTCCAATTAGTCGAAAATCCATTTGGCATTTATCTTGTAATTATTGTGCTGAACACAGGTTCAAAAGTTTAATTAATTATAAGTTTTAATCATTAAATCAAATTAAGGAGGAAAGACCCATGACATTGGTTAAATTTAATCCAGAAAACAAAAGAAACCCATTAATGCCAGGCTTTAATGATGTTTTCGATTCCATCTTCAACGACACATTTTTTGCCGACCGGATGGTTGCCAGAGTACCCGCCGCCAATATCAGCGAAAGCGCAGATCATTATCATGTAGAATTAGCTGCCCCTGGGCTAAAAAAAGAAGATTTTAAATTAAATCTTGAAAGAAATGTATTGAGCATTTCAGTTGAACAACGTACTGAGGACAAGCAAGGGGGTAGAAACTACGCTAAACGCGAGTACAGTTACAGTTCTTTTGTCCGTTCGTTTACCTTGCCGGAAAGTGCAGATGAAAGCGGTATTCAGGCCAGTTATAATGATGGGGTTTTGGCCATAGCTATTCCAAAAAGAGAAGAAGCCAAAACAGTCAGCCGTCAAATAGAAATCAAATAATTTCTTTGAAAAATTAATGTTAAGAAGCTGTTCAAATCGGGCAGCTTCTTTTTTTAATCTGGTGTTATGGAAACTTCATTTGAAATTTCACTCCACATGAAAACCATCAAGGGCATAGAAACCTATGGGAGTTTTTATTTGGGATCTGATCAGAAATTCGCTGAACGTTTATTTCAACAGATGCATGGAGCGCGCGAGATAATGGAAAATTCAGTGATAAGCATGGATCTAATTAAAAGGGAGAAAGGCATTCCTTATCCGATGGCTATTCTGCATTGCAATTGGGAACATTTGGCCTACAATACAAAATTAATTACCAAAGAATTGTTCAAGGAGATCAATATGGAGTAATTTTTGACTACCTGCCATCCGGGAAATCCCTGCACTCCACAATCTTCTTAGTTAGCATGAAATAGGATGAGCTACGATCCCGGCATTATTCTCATCAGTGTATTGCCGGTTAGTTCAGCTCAGGAAGTCTTCTTTAATTTATCAATGAGTTCAGTGAATTTGATCCAAATTGTCGTAATCATTTCTTTGGTCTGCTTATCTGTATGATTTCCCTGCTGGTCAAATTTGTCGGCCGCTCCTGCAAGATAAAATTCCGGCTGTTGCACCGGGTGCATATTGAGATAGACCAGTACCTGTCGTAAATGATCCACTGCGCCGAAAGCACCCAGGTTATAAGGGTTACACCCCAAAACTATAACAGGTTTGTTGTCCCACTTATTTTGCCCCTGGGACCTTGAGCCCCAGTCCAAAGCATTTTTTAGAATTGGTGAGTAAGACCTATTGTATTCCGGTGTAGCCAGGATAATTGCATCGGCACTTTCAATACTGCTGTGCAGCGCTTTTACTTGTTGGGGTAAATCGTTTTCAAGATCCTGGTTTAATAAGGGAATCTGGCTAATATCAATGAGCTCCACCGTTACGCTTTCGGGCGCCAGCTGCTACCAATGGTCCGATGTTGAAAGGCCTGTGTTTATGGACGCTGGTTGTGCGTGGTGCTGCGCATGTATTCCTGGAACATGTTTTCCCGGAAGCGCCTGCCAGCGATACGTTTTGATCTGCGTGTGTAATTCCAGTAAAATAAAACCCAGATGCCTAATACCAGGCCGTAGGCGGGAAAGGGATTGGAGAACTGACTTGCGGTATACAATATGCCGGTTGAAATCCCAAGGGTTAACAAAAGAAAGAGAAATGTCTTCATGGCTCAGCGTATGATATTGTAAGACTAATTTACGTGTTGAGCCGGACTCGTTGTACACAATTTATCCACAATAATACTTTACTAACAATTAAGAGGTTGGTTTTCTGTTTGAAAGCAGAGTAAAATAAACACGCCAATAAATGCTGGCAATTTACCTTTGATCTTTTAATTTCGCACCATGAAAGCAGAAGACTACGAAGCCGCATTTCACGGCATACAACTTCCACCAGGACCAATAGAAATTAGTCAGGGGGTAATAGTTAAGGATGTCCCTTTGTTTATAGAAAAGGAACTGGCTATTTTAAAATCCAGCAGTGGAGATCGGGTAAAGGAACCGGTAATGTGGAGGTTGGACAAACTGCTTGCACTCATCGATAAAGGGTATTAATGGCCAATTGATACTGCACGAGCCTTAGCTAACGCTGCTGGTCCGTTTGTTGATCTTAAACATTTTCTGCTGATAGCTGTTGGTTAAAGAAAAAGGAGGAACCATGCCATGGCATAATGGAAATTATCCGCCGTCTTATAAGCATCAGCCGGTATACATTCGCGATAAGGCAACCGAAATTGCCAATGAGATCCTGAAAGAAAGTGGGGATGAAGGTCTCGCTATTGCTACAGGTCTAAAAAAAGCCAGGGAATATTTTAAAGAACATCCTGAGGTGAAAAAGAAACATTCCGGCCGTTAATGGTTTGAGAGAAATATATCTTTTGAGTTCCATTTTTCAATGATCAAAATTTGACGGCGGTCATCAGGATCATTATATATACTTGAATGCCTTGGCAAGCGCTTTCTCTTTCGATTACTATTTTAATCATTGCATCAAACTCGAATTTTGCAGTTTTCATTTTTCCAGTTTTTATTCTGTTTTGAATTAACCGTTACCGGTTTTGAATTGCTACTCACGTTGACTCAATTCTTAATTGTTTTTTACTTGGTAATGAAGCTGAACTGTATTGTCGTTTAATTTCGATACTTGTAACAAGTTAAGCTTTAACTCACCATTTACATTTTTTAATAGTGGTAATCCACCTCCAAATAATATAGGCTCAACGATAAAATAGATTTCATCGACTAACCCGGCATCTATAAATTGACTGATGGTCATTGTTCCACCAATAATTACCGCGTCGGTATGCCCCTCGCTTTCCAGCATTTGCTTGATCTCAACTGGGCTTTCTTTTGTAAATCTTATCATTGGATTATCTGGTTTTGCCGTTTCATCAGTTGTTAAAACAACTAATGTTCCCTCATTTTTAAGCGGCAGGTGGTCGGGTGCAATAATATTATATGTGGTTCTACCCATAATTACCGCTTTAAATTTCTGGCTCATAGTATACATCCCCTGACCGTATTCGGGAGACAGCCAATCCGGTACATTTCTTGAGTTTGAAATAAGCCCGTTCACAGCACTTGCGATATAAACACTAATTTTCATTGTCGTTATTGTTATAGTTAGTAAATTGGTGTTGTAAATTTCAACAACCTTTGTTAAACTGAATGTTATCAGATAATAGCGTAAAATTGAAGACATTTTGTATCAGGAGCAATAACTGACAGAATTGTTAGTGATCAAATCTGCAATTATGAGGAAAAAAACATCTACCGATTATGCTAATGAGCAGTCATTATTTAAACTTTGTGAGCGTAATTCAGCTATCAGTATGATCAGTGGACGTTGGAAAGCGCAGATTGTTTATTATATCTCCCAGGGTAATAATAGATTTCATCTGTTACACCAAAAACTGCCCAATATTTCTGAGACTGTCTTAGCAAGACAGCTGAAAGAGTTGGAAACCCACGCAATCTTGGTAAAAAGGGAAATTCCAAATACTGTTCCCACAGGTATAAAATATATATTAACCAATAAAGGAGCTGATCTGGTTCCTATTTTAGACAGCCTATGTAGCTGGGGCAAATTGTATGCCGATGGAAAAAAGATCATAGTTCCCGCTGAAAATAGAGTTGTCGCTAGCGCCGAAGCTCATTAGCTGTTGTTTTATTACTATTTTACCAAACCCAATTCAATAGCGTTTTTTTTGGTTGCCCTTATTTTCACAAGACCGTTTGGCTAAGTAGTATTTAGAGATCTGCTATTAACTGAGCCTTATGGATAATAACTTTGAGCCGTATGGATAAATCAAATCAGATCAGGGTGTCGATCTTTGCATCATGACAACAATCAAAAAAATCCAATTGGGCCAAAATGGCCCATTCGTATCCAAACTGGGTTTGGGCTGCATGCGCATGTCTTCTGTATGGGGAGGCTCTACACCTGACGAAACCGAGAGCATAGCAGCGATAAATGCCGCGCTGGACAACGGCATCAATTTTCTAAATACCGGCGACTTTTACGGAGCCGGACATAATGAATTGTTAATAGGTAAGGCCATAAAAGGCCGCAGAGATGACGCGTTTATCAGTGTTAAATTTGGCGCCATTTTTTATAATGGTCAATGGCTGGGCCTTGACCTGCGTCCCATGGCTATTAAAAATTTTATTAATTACTCACTTACACGTTTGGGTATTGAAACCATTGATCTATACCAACCCTGCCGTATGGACGGCAGCGTGCCGATTGAGGATATCATTGGTACAGTGGCTGATCTAATCAAAGAGGGCAAGGTGCGTTACATTGGCGTTTCTGAGATTACGCCTGAACAATTGCGAGAGGCCAACCGGGTTTATCCGATAAGTGTGTTGGAGATGGGCTATTCATTAGCCGACAGGCAGATCGAAAGCGAGCTATTACCAACCGCAAAAGAACTGAACATAGCGGTAGCCGCTTTTGCCAATACTGCCGAAGGTTTGTTAACAGGGGATATGAAAGCACCACTTGCCGTAGACGACCATCATCTGCATTTTTCTCGTTTTCAAGGCGACAATCTTGTTAAAAATTTAGAGAAGGTAGAAGTATTGAAAGCTTTAGCAAGTGATAAACAGGTTACGCCTACCCAAATAGCTATTGCCTGGGTGAACGCACAAGGCCCCCATATTATGCCCCTGGTAAGCATGAGCCGCCGGGCAAGGTTGCCTGAAAATACAGCCGCTATGGACATTGTATTTACACCTGCCGAAATGGAGTTATTAAATACTACTTTTGCACCTGGCGCCATTGTAGGCGGCACTTACTTACAACGATAATGACCAATCCTGCTGAAATACTTCCCGGTGTGATCTTCTATTCCTATCTTTCAGCAGAACGGAAAGATAAAGTGTGCTTCTGGAACCATCATACCCTGGTATTGATGGTTTCAGGGCAACTTCATTTGGAAACTGCCAGCCAGCGAACGGAAGTAAAAGCGGGCGAAATGCTACTGGTGGGTAAAAATCAGCTAGGTACACTCACTAAAACACCGCTTCCCGGCGAAAGCTACGAAAGCATTGTTATTTGTTTGCAGGATGACCTGTTACGTAAAATCGCACTGGAGGAACAGATAGACGCGGGACCTAAATACTCTGGGCCATCTAATGTACCCATTCCGCCCAGTTCTTTTTTGCTTGGGTATTTTCAATCTATTATTCCCTATGCCCGCGCTACAACTGAGACACTGGCTGAAGAGATGGGTATCCTCAAAGTAAAAGAGGGAGTTAAATTATTATTACATACCCTACCGCAATTAAGGTCTTTCCTGTTTAATTTTGCTGAACCCCATAAGATTGACCTGGAGCATTTTATGATGACCAACTTTCATTTTAATGTTTCGGTTGAAAGATTTGCCTACCTTACCGGGCGTAGCCTGGCCGCATTTAAACGCGACTTTGCAAAAACATTTGATATGCCACCACGCCAATGGCTATTAGATAAACGTTTAATCGCAGCACGGCATTTAATAGAACAGAAGCATCAAAAACCATCGGCCATTTATCTGGATCTTGGATTTGAAAGCCTCCCGCACTTTTCGCGATCATTTAAAAAGAAATTTGGTAAAACTGTAAAAAGTATACAAGCGCCCTGAATTCTTAGCTTGTTTCTCGATAATTGCCTGGAAGCGAAAACATATTATTTGTATTTTGAGTATCTGTTGGCTTATCAGTTTCCTCACCTCCTTGTATATTTCGCAGATAGTGACTTTCCCCACTTTTTTGTTGGTAGGACTTGTATAGAGCGGGGTACAGGCTTGGGAATAATTTCCCTCCTTTTGACCAAATTTTCGGCAGTAAATCTTAAAAATTGCCGAAAATTTGAAATCAAAAGTGAACCATTTTATTGCGCTGGTTAGCGACTGTGATATGGTATTATTTGGTAACTAATTTAAATGCTGGTGACATAGTTTCCTGTTCTGCCCAGGATATACCTAGCTCCGAAGCCAATGTTCGCCAATCTTTAACCACCATGGAAACTTTGTGAATGATTTGGTGCATTTGATTTTCCTTAAGCTGAAAAAATTGACCAACACTTATAGCCAAGTCGAAATCCAGTGCATTGTTATCCATATCTACGTTTAAGGCTAATCCATTTTTATCTATTGAGGGATTAATATCATAGGCTGGCGATAGCCTCCAGCCTTTCTCATCTAATAAAAAACCATGGTTCCTGAAATGATCGTCAGTATTAGAGACCGCCATATGAAACACAATTCGTCGCCACAATTGATGTAAATCTGTCTCTATATTTGAGCCATAAGTTTGTATGAACTCTGCTATTTCAAGATAACTTGGGATGGCATCCCTTATGGTATCTTCACTGTTTCCTGTCATGGTCATCGCTGATGCGAAATGAATTCTCTGCCCAGCTTCCCTATCAAATCGTCTAGATAAAAATGTATGATATGGTCCTCTTACCTTTTCAAGAGTGCAAAAAGGCATATTAATTCCCGCCTTGCAAGCCAGTTTGTATGCTAGATATTCCCATGCTGCTTTGTTGGTCATGTCAGCTTTTGATGGAAATTTTGCAATACATAAATGGCCTTCTAGGTCAACAACATTTGCCTTTGGGCGTGCTCCACCCAATGATGATCCTGGCGCAAAGAGCATTGGAATCCATTTATCCCCATTTTTTCCGTCTTCGTCTTCTTCATACGCTTTAACACTGGCTTGCAGCTCTCGAAGATGCGTTATTGGTGGCGTTGGATTATCTTTGCTATCATCCAGAAAAGGGCCGTCGGGATCTAATTTGAATCTAAGTGCACCCATCCTCGAAGTATCCTGTACGCCCAGTAAAAAATCAAGCTCATGCAATTTTGTTGTTGATTCCCCCTTTGCAAGTGCTGTTTGAGCGGCACGGCGAAGCATGAGCTTTCTACCCCAAGTATCGGGCATTGAGTCCATAAATACTCCAAAATTATCTTTTCTATCCGGATATTGAGTTCCTGAGTATAATCCAATTTCAGGATCAAGTAGGAATACTTGATCCGACCTTAACCAATCTTTATCATACTCAAAGCCGAATATCCTGCTCCCTTTGCTTTGCTGTGCAGATATTACACCTATACATTTGGGAGCTCTCATGCCTTTCCAGTGGGCATATGCCCAGATATCTGTCTTCGTCGCAGCCATCAGGTTAACAGGTCTAAATCCTGAAGTTTTCTGCCAAGTTCATCATCCACCGCAAGTTTAAGGAAATCCTCATGTAAATTTAGCGCCCTAAGCACATTGAAATAAGACCCCATAGATACTCCTGGGTCACCCCGTTCTATCTTACGAAGTGTCATTCTTTCGATAGCTGCACGTTCAGCAAGCTGAATCGCAGTCAGTTTTCTACGCTTCCTAGCCAATTTGATGTTCTCACCAAGCTGATCCCAAATTTTTTGATATTTAGGAAACACCACTACCTTTTTCGATTTCATAATGGATATTATTATACTCAAATATATAAAAAATGAATATAATAATATCCATTTCAAGGTATGTTTATTTAAGGTTACTTACTCTGGCAAAACTTAAGGCTGTAAGATTTAAACGCATATGGATAATATTATGCTCAAATCTTATCGAAATGGATATAATTTTATCCATTTAAACCTATACTATAATTTAAAATATGGTTAACCAAAAGATTTATTATTTATAAAAAACAAAAATTTTCGGCGGTCATCGCGGGAAACCGTATATTTCGCAGATAGTGGTTCTTCCCCAATATAATAGCTTGAGTTTAGCATTGCCTTCGACGAGACCATTGCTCTAAGTTTACTTCTTTAACTGCACGTTCTAGTTCTTTGTCGAGCCCTGAATTTACTTGTCGTTCAAGGCAGTTCTTAAAAATATTTTAATTTAGGTACTTATAGTACCTAAATTTACCATTAAATAGACCTGTTAATGACTTTCTTCTAGTCATGACTAAATCCCTCATTAAGCAGCCATCTATTATTTTCTAACCCTTTGAATAGAAAATGTTCCCACATTGCAGAATCCCTGAACTTTAGACTCTTCCGTATATAACCTAATTACAGCTCTTTGTATGTCATCTATTATTTTCCAATTCTTGCCGATATATTTATTGGTCATTTTGTTAGCATTATCCTTATGATTAAGAGCTTTTCCTACATTTTCTGTACTGAACCCACAAATATTATGCGCCTGGTCCGCGAAAGCATGCCTCAAATCATAAAACCACAGCTGTGGAATCTTTAGTTTTTGCCCTAGGGTTTTCATAGCTCTGCTTAAAGCCTGATCTAGGCCTTCACGTGTGGAATATTTGATCTGTAATTTCCCTGCATATTTTACATACAAGCCGACGGCTACATCAGGAATATTCAAGCTGATAAATGCCTTGTCCTTTCTTCTGTCTTTAGTCTTAGCACGATTGTAATTTAATCGATGAATCGTGGTTTCATCAACAGGAGGCAGCTGGTAAAGGTCAGCGGCATTCATTCCGCACATATAGAAACTAAGCATAGACAACTCTGCGGCCTGGTGCTCCCTGGAATCTCTAAGTACATAAACGAGATTTTTGAATTCATAATTTGGATTTTCTTTGATTTTCCTTTTATGAGCGTTCACCTCATCCTGATTTAGGACTTTAATGTCTCTGATGCTTTTTACCTGTTCAACGGTAAGCTTTTCTTTATCATTCTCCGGTGAATCTACAACCTTATAATTTGAAAAAGGGTAGTGCTTGATGATTTCGATACCTTTCTCCCTGTCATTATAGAACTTGACTGCATCTTTGAAGATGGTACGCAAATCTCGCATATGATTGTGAAGACCTCCGTCAGTAACTCCATTGGTGTGTCGTGGTCGCATGATCTTGAATTGATCCGGCCGCATCACTGTCCGGGGAGTTTTCAAGTGTTGCTCATATTTTTCGAGCATCTTAGAAGTGATTTCTGTAATAGCCACACGATCTGATTTAAAGAAATCCTGCAGCCCGTACATTACAGCCTTAAAATTGCCTGCGCAGCCTTTTCTCTTTTTATCTTCTATTAACTTAATCACATTCCAGCCAAATTCAATAAAGTTGATGGTTTCAGCTTTAAGCTCTCCAGCTGAAAGAAGATCGGACAGCGATTTTGCGGTGTGAAAATTGAGCTTTTCACCAAGCTCACCGATTTTTCTTCTGTATTCAGCCAGGGTAGGATGAAGCGCATCCAATATAAACTGGTCTTTAATCGAGAAATTCTTTTTGAGCTGCTTCATCGTGACATAATGATGTGTGTCGATATGAGCTCTGTTGCGGTTAACTGTTACTTTAATTTTTACGTTCCACGTATCATCCTTCCTTTTGTTGTGGGGAAGCACCATTGCGCAAACTGTTGCCATTTCGCATGATTTTTTTGCGATTGAATTTTAGTAGCACATTAGTAGCACAAATTCAATCAAATTCAACAAGAAAACTTGTTTAGTTGAGAAGAGCCTATTGAAAGACTTACATGGAAGCGTCGGGCAAAAATAGCGTTTAAAACGCAAAAAGCCCGATTTCGTTTATGAAATCGAGCTTTTCCTGAGTGTGGTATGGGCCGGGATCGAACCGGCGACACATGGATTTTCAGTCCATTGCTCTACCGACTGAGCTACCGTACCTACTTCCCGTTTGGGATTGCAAATGTAGTGTCTTTTTTTGGATGACAAA
>Ga0157370_10000393_pt1 | contig 54961 bp, 60 predicted proteins | sample C35metaG_FD_113463 | JGI IMG/M metagenome (GOLD analysis project Ga0157370, IMG submission 113463) | Corn rhizosphere microbial communities from Kellogg Biological Station, Michigan, USA - C3-5 metaG | ecosystem: Host-associated > Plants > Roots > Rhizosphere > Soil | place: USA: Michigan...
ATATTTCATTTCAATACGGTCTATCTGTGTGTTGTCAGGGTTGCGCCTTGTTATAGAAGTATTGTTTTTATCTGACTGATCCCAGCCGTAATCCGTTTTTATACCTACATTTCCATTGATGTATTGAAGTATATGTTGCTTTTTTTCTCTGCCTTTATACGTTCTTTCTTCAAAAGGTTTTTCATTTATATAGAACTTTTCAGAAACTAAAAGTCCGTTTTCATCAAAAACCATATCTCCGTCGTGCATGCTCATATCTTCATGCTGGGTTTTTATTTTTTCCAGTTTATCATTTACAAGCCATGATTTTGTAGTTACATTTTTTACATCGCCCTCAAGTTTATAAAAGGCCCAGTCTGCTTTTGTGCGGTCTATAACTTTTTTTTCTTCTTTTTGGCATGATATCAATAACAATAGTAATGACAGAGGGTATATGTATTTCATTGAATTATGTTTTGTTAATTTAAGTTTACGAATTCCAAAAATGATGCTTTTTTTTGAAACAGGCAAGTTTTACAAAAACGTTACTTTGTTTAATGTGATAGTTTGGCTATTTGTAGTTATAAAGATGCCTAAATGAAAAAATCCGCCGATTGGCGGATTAATTGTATACGTCTAACCATAAGTTATTTTACAGTTTTTGCAGCATCAAATTTTTTACCTACAACATCCCAGTTGATTACATTAAAAAATGCTGTAATGTAGTCAGGTCTTTTGTTTTGGTAGTTTAAGTAGTATGCATGTTCCCAAACATCAAGTGCAAGTACCGGTTTACCCGAAATACCTGTATTAGGCATTAATGGGTTATCCTGGTTAGGAGTACTGCCTATTACAAGTTTACCACTTGGGTCTACAACAAGCCATGCCCATCCTGAACCAAATTGTTTTGTAGCAGCCTCAGCAAATTGTGTTTTGAATGCTTCAAAAGAACCAAAATCTTTATTTATTGCTTCTGCAATAGCTCCTTTTGGTGTTCCGCCTGCATTAGGACCCATAACTTCCCAAAAGAAAGTATGGTTATAATAACCACCGCCATTGTTTCTTACAGCTTTATTTTCAGGATCTAGCGTTTTCAGTATATCTTCTATCGTTTTAGTCTCAAGAGGAGTTCCTTTAACTGCTTTGTTAAGTTCGTCTGTATATTTTTTATAATGCTTAGAGTAATGAATCTCCATTGTCTTTGCATCAATATTTGGTGCAAGTGCATCATATTTATAGCCAAGTTTAGCAATCTGGAAAGGACCTCCTTCTGCTTTTACATCATCAGGATTTCCAAGAGGAGCAGCCTGTTCTTTTTGAGGTTCCGGTACGGCTACTACTTCTTCAAGGTTACTTTTATCTTTGCAAGACTGTAGGGTCATTGCTACTACAAGAGCTGAAAGCAAAATCTTTACTTTTTTCATAATCGATATTTATTTTATTAAGGAATTGATTGTTTCTATATATAGTTTCTTGGCATCATCGGCAGATAAATGCCTCACCTGCATCCATGCATTCATTTTAAACGCATTTCGCAAATCAAAACTGGTAGAAGTATTCATGTACGGCATACCTTGCGTAGCCTGTTTATAATAGGCATAGATACGCAGCATGACATCTTGCGGAAGTGCCTCTGTCATTCCTGAAGCTTTTTGATAAGCCTCGTGAAACAGGGTATCTAAATCTTTTTCCTGCATTAAGCCTTTGTTGCAATTATTGTCTTACCGCCTATAGCTTTTTCGCCAAGCTTTACGTTTACTTCTGTACCTAAAGGTAAAAATAAATCTACTCTTGATCCAAATTTTATGAATCCTGCATCTGTACCCTGTATAACCTGCATTCCTTCCTGGGCATAGTTAACAATACGTCTTGCAAGAGCCCCTGCAATCTGTCGGTATAGAATTTCTCCAAAAAGCACATTCTCTATAACGATAGTTGTACGTTCGTTTTCTTCACTTGCTTTTGGGTGCCATGCCACAAGGTATTTACCCGGATGGTATTTACTGAACTTTACAAGTCCGTTTACTGCATAACGTGTTACGTGAACATTGATAGGTGACATGAATATAGATACCTGAAGACGTTTGTCTTTAAAGTATTCTGATTCATATACCTCTTCAATTACCACTACTTTACCATCTACCGGCGCTATAATGTTGTGGTCTGTTGCCTGAACTAAACGTTTAGGATTTCTGAAAAACTGCAAGATGAGTATCAGGAAAGCCAGTGCTATCAACTGAACAATGAGTTTGATTGCTGCGTTTGGTATAAAACGTTCTGCAAGTAATGCTATTACAACAGTTGTAAATAGCCCGATAAAAATAAGTTTAGCTCCTTCTTTATGAAACATAGGTTAAGATTTGGTAATACAAAAATAGAAAAGGTATTGCAAATATAATACTATCCAGCCTGTCTAATATTCCGCCATGCCCCGGCATTATATTTCCGCTGTCTTTTACACCGGCTTTACGCTTAAGCTGCGATTCGACTAAATCGCCCAGCGTTCCAAAGATGACAAGAATAACGGCAGCTCCAAACCATGTAAGGAAGGAGTTGAAAACAGGGGTTATGAAAATATCAAAACGGGTTAGGATGTATGCGCCAATAATGGTAAAAACCATGCCGCCAAGAAAACCTTCAATGGTTTTTTTAGGAGAAATGCGTTCCAGTAGTTTATGTCTGCCCATTGTTTTGCCTACGATATAGGCAAATGTATCATTAGTCCAGATAAGTACAAAACTGCCTATTATAATGTATGGTGTATAAATACCCGGTATTAAAAGTGGCAGTCGGATTATGAGAAGGAAGGGAATAATTACATAGCCTATCAGCCTTGCAAGTTTACCTGTCTGATCTCTTGATATTGAAGGCCCTTGTTTAAAGAGTTCAATTAGTAATGCAATATCTATAAGAAGTGCGCCGGCGTTTAAAAGCAGGTTGTTGTAAATATCAGTAACCGAATAAGGTATTAATAGCAACAAACCAATAGGGGAGAACAGCAAAAAGCCTGCGATACCAATAATAATGGGTATTGTTTTGCCAATGTTTGCCAAACGGCAAAATTCTGCAATTGCGATAAGCATTAAGATGCCAAACAGCAGTATAAAACTTTCAGGGGAGAGTAGGGTTGCGCCTAAAAGGAGTACGATGTAAACAACTCCCGAAAGGGTCCTGACGATACTTTCATTCATACTACAGGTCTTCTAAAAGAAGCAGGTAAAGATTTTTGGCAGAACTGCCGTAATGCAGGAAATCTTCTTCTTTTACTTTTTCGAAATATTTGATTGTTGTAATGTTTGTAGGGTACTCTTTGTCGTATTTCTTTTTGATTTCCCTCAAGCCATCGCTTTTATTGTTCAGCAACTGACTTGTCGTAGCAACTATAACTATGTTAGCAGGTAAATCGTTTGGCTTGTTTTGCTTAATCTGATTGGATGAAAACAATATAGAGCCCTCATCGGCAATAAGGTTTTCACATGTAGCCAAAAGAAATTTAGGAGAGGCAGGTTTTGTGTAGGTAAGCTTGTTTTCGTCGAGTAAGACATGAAGTTTAGGTTCAAAACACATCACTTCGCATTCAAACCAATCGTTCTCTTCAAGTACATTTAAGAACTGTTCATGCACTTCGGTAAGGTTTTCGCAGTAAATAAATTTGCCGCCATTTTTCCTGAAGTTAAGCATAAAAAGTTCGTCAACAGGAAGTTGCTCTTCCGGAAGGAAAGGATTCGAATCCGAATTTCTTTCTTCGCCAGAAATGTCATTTACAGCACCAAAAATTTTCTTGAAAAGACTCATACCTTACTATCCCTTTATCCTCTGATATGCTCAAAGATAAAAAAATCTTAATTCAATTTGGGGATTGAATTAAGATTTTTGTAAATATTAGCAAATTTTTTGCTTATGCTTCTGTAATTACCTCATGCTCATGTTTGTCGAAAGGTCGTTTTCCAAAAATATCCTGAAGGTCATCTTTAAAAATTACTTCTTTCTCTATAAGTATGTCGGCAAGTTTAAGCAGTTTGTCTTTGTTGTCTTCAAGAAGCTGTATCGCTCTCTTGTACTGATCTTCAATAAGTGTTGAAATCTCCTGATCTATGATTTTTGCAGTATCTTCAGAGTATGGCTTAGAGAAGTTATACTCGCTTTGTCCGCTTGAATCATAATACGTAACATTGCCTACTTTATCGTTAAGCCCATAAATGGTAACCATAGCGCGGGCTTGTTTTGTTACCTTTTCAAGATCGCTCAATGCACCTGTAGATATCCTGTTGAAAATTACCTTTTCAGCAGCACGGCCGCCCATTGTAGCACACATTTCGTCAAGCATCTGGTCAGGTCTTACAATAAGTCTTTCTTCCGGTAAGTACCATGCAGCACCAAGGCTTTGTCCGCGCGGAACGATAGTCACTTTTACAAGTGGGGCAGCATGCTCAAGCATCCAGCTTACCGTAGCATGTCCTGCTTCGTGTATTGCAATAGCTCTTTTCTCTTCAGGAGAAACAATTTTGTTTTTCTTTTCAAGTCCGCCTACAATACGGTCTACCGCATCAAGGAAGTCTTGTTTGTCTACCATTTTTTTATCTTTTCTCGCAGCTACAAGGGCAGCTTCGTTACAAACATTAGCAATATCGGCTCCTGAGAAGCCAGGTGTTTGTTTAGCTAAGAATTCAGTATCAAGGTTTTCAGCTTTTTTAAGTGGTTTTAAATGCACTTCAAAAATTTCTCTTCTTTCCCTGATATCCGGAAGGTCTACATATATCTGTCTGTCAAAACGTCCTGCACGCATAAGCGCTTTATCAAGTACGTCAGCACGGTTAGTTGCAGCAAGTACAATTACGTTTGTATTGGTTCCAAAACCATCCATCTCTGTAAGAAGCTGGTTAAGGGTGTTTTCACGCTCGTCGTTAGAACCTGAGAAGTTGTTTTTGCCACGTGCACGTCCTACAGCATCAATCTCATCAATAAATATGATTGCCGGAGATTTTTCTTTAGCCTGTTTGAACAGGTCACGTACTCTCGATGCACCAACACCTACAAACATTTCCACAAAATCAGAACCTGATAATGAGAAGAATGGAACTTTAGCTTCGCCGGCTACAGCTTTAGCTAAAAGTGTCTTACCTGTTCCCGGAGGACCTACAAGAAGTGCTCCTTTAGGTATCTTACCACCTATGCTTGTATATTTTTCAGGATTTTTAAGGAATTCAACTATTTCCTGAATTTCTTCCTTAGCTCCTTCAAGGCCTGCAACATCTTTAAATGTTACTTTGATATCGTTCTTTTCGTCAAACAGTTTAGCTTTAGATTTTCCAATATTGAAAATCTGCCCGCCGCCTCCGCCTGCACCACCGCCAGACATCCTGCGCATCATGAAGATCCATAATCCTACGATAATAAGGATAGGAAGGAAGGTAAGAAGGATCTCTCCCCAGTTACTGTCCGGTTGCGGATCGTAATCGTTAAGCCTTCCTGCTTCACGGGCAAGGTCAAGTCTCTTTTGAAACTCTTCTCCATTACCTGTTTGAAGCGTGTAGTGAGGTCCTTTGTTAGGCTTGCCTAGAAAATCTTTCTGAACTTTTTCGTTTTCAGGTAATTTTAAAGCAGCATCCTTAAGGTAAACCTCGGCTGTATTTTTGTTGTAAGTAACTTTATTAACCTCACCTTTATCAAGATATTTGTAAAATTTGGCCAGGGAGATTTGTTTAGGATCTTTCCAGCTCGCGCCGCCTGCAACATAATTTATAGCTAAGAATATTAGTAATATTCCGCCATAAATCAGCCATGGGCTAACTCTAAGCTTACTAGGTTTGTTATCTTTTGACATGAATTTCGATTATTAATAGTTGTTTCCTATTGATGTAATGCGTGCGTCTCCCCAAAGGCTTTCAATGTTGTAGTATTCACGGATATGTTTTTGGAAAACGTGTACAACTATGTTTACATAGTCCATAAGCACCCATTCGCCATTTTCTGTGCCTTCAACGTGCCACGGCTTATCTTTTAATGTTTTGGAAACTGTTTTTTGGATAGAGTGAACTATAGCGTTCACCTGTGTGTTTGAGGTACCGTTACAAATTACAAAATAGTCACAAACGGTATTGTCTATGGCCCTTAGGTCTAGGATGTCAATATCATTTCCTTTTACTTCTTCAATACCTTTGATGATATTAGCTAACAGATCATCATTGTTTATGTTTTTAGCCATTTAAAATTATATGTTTTCGCAAAGTTATCATTTTTTGTATTTACTTTTGAACCTTAACATAAGATTACTGCATTAAAAAGCAATACAAAATTTATTTGTTAATGAATATCATCAAACTCAATGCCATTAACTCGACTAATGACTATCTAAAATCATTATCGGCTTCACAGTATTTAGAAAACTTTACTATTGTTACTGCAGAGAACCAAACGGCGGGCCGTGGACAAATGGGGGCGAAGTGGGATGTTGAGCCGGGTAAGAACCTTACATTTAGTGTGTTGATTAAAGATTTGCTGCTTGATATTAAAGAGATTTTTTATCTTAACGCTGCTGTTGCCGTTAGTATTGTACAGGCTCTGGAAACTTTATCAATCCCCGATCTTTCTATAAAATGGCCTAACGACATTTTGGCAGGTAATAAAAAGATCGGTGGCATACTTATAGAGAATAGCGTAAAGAATAACGGAGAGATTTATTCAATTATAGGTATTGGGTTAAATGTCAACCAAAAAGGATTTGACGGGCTTGCAAAAGCATCGTCGCTTGCATTGCTAACGGGTAAAGAGTATGACAAAGATATTTTTATGGCAGTAATTGCCGAGAACCTTAAACGAAACGCCGCAGCCCTGATGCATAAAGAATCAGATCTTATATGGAATAAATATCATTCGATGTTGTTTAAGAAGAATCTGCCAATGCCTTTCGAAAAAGAAACTGTACGTTTTATGGGTATCATAAAGGGTGTCTCTAAAACGGGTAGCCTTATGGTTCAGTTAGAGGATGAGAGTATAGCAGAGTATGGAATTAAAGAGGTACAGCTTCTTTATTAGGATTTAGATTGAAAACTCACTTATAAGCTTATGAAAAAGCCCTTTTTGTTTTCCAAAAAGGGCTTTTTAGTTCTAATATTGAAAGACTAAAACTATACTATTTTCAGGTCGTTATCTTCTTCTTCAAAATCGTCATCATCATCGTTTCCTCCTTCAGGATCAAACTCATTGATTAGAAAATCGATAACCAGTTCTATGGTGTCACCATTTTCATTAAGTCCCCAGTAAGCAGGATAGTATCCATCTCCCCAACCGGACGCAAACATAATTACATTATTGTCTGATTCGGCATCAGGACGGTGATCATTCCAGTCTCCAAGGTCTCTTGAAAAACTGTTTTTACCCGAATACGCCATAAACTCTTCAGAAAGCACATCATCATAATAGTTGGATTCAGGATTCTTTTCCTGTAATTCATCCATCTTAGCTGTAAAGGTTTTATTAGTTTCTTCATCCAGAAAACATGCCAGTCCGGATTCTACAGGAAAACCATAAAACTCATCTTCTCCAAGGTCGTTCAGTTCTTCACTGGTCAGATCATCTGTAAGTGCCAATATCCATTTTTTTGCATCCTCAGGCCTGAATTTAATTTTAGCATAAGCAATCCTGTGATGTGCCGCATCTATTTGAGAGACATAGATAAATACAGGATATTTATCAGGCTCTACAGTACGTGCAAACGGCCTTTGCTCTAAAGAGAAAAAGGGATCGGTTACAATGATTTTTCCTGTAGGCAGGTTAACATCGCCTATATGTATTTCTACGAGTTCCTGTGAGCTCATTTCATCATCAAGATCGTAGTGCAGTTCGAAATCATTAATGTCTTTCATGGTTGGTGTTTTTATCGCAGTTAAAATTACTTAAAAGCTTTATTGTAAAAGGTTTCTTTATATAATTTTTAACGGCTTGATTTTGTACTATTATTCAGTTTTTAGTTCTTCTTCAAATATAGGGTCCGAAGGTGGTGGTATAACAAGTTCATCGGATAGTTGGGGAAGCAGCATTTGCATTGTCATCAGGTCATTGCTTCCTGTATCTAAAAAAAACCAGTTTTTCCCCTGATCTTCCGAAATAGCAAGTAATGTGCTTATAGCAGTAACCTTACCGGTAGGTATACGCATTTCAATACTTTGGGGTAATGTGCACTGTAATTCCTTATTCACGGTTAATATTTTAGCAGGCGTACCAAATGTTATACCAAGAATTTTTATTCCGTCACGTTCAAATTCCTGAAAACTTTTTGTGACTTCGGCCAGCATTTTTTTATCACCTCCCATTGTTTTTACCGTTGCTGGATGTGTATATTTCAAAAAACCTTTATAGTCTTTAGTAATAAATTTTTCACCCATATCATTTGCCTGATTCAAAAGATTTTGTTCAGGGGTATTTTGTGCGTAAGCGCTAAATGCGGCAATTAAAATAATTGATAAGAAGATAATTTGCTTTTTCATCGTATAAATTCATTATCGTATAAAAATATAAAAAAAGCCTTTTAGTATTACTAAAAGGCTAATGTTATTAGGAACAATGTTCTTTATAATTTGTGCATGTTTTGTGCAAGCGTCTCTATAAACTTAGTTATAGGGCCTTTAATCATCATTGCCATCATAGCATTGAATTCTCCTTCAAAGAATAATTGAACCTCGCTTGAAGTATCTGAAACCGCATTAATATTTCCTGTAAGTGTAAAAGGAAGTTTATCGCTTGCAGCTCCTAAGATAACTTTGTTAGGAGCTGTTTTTTCTTTAAGCTTAAGTTTAATTTCGGGCATACCTTTTAGTGCAAAAATAAAGGCTTCTTCTCCGGTTACTTCAAATTTTGCAATATTATCAGGCATCAGCTTTTCAAAGTTCTTTACATCGATAAGCTGGTCAAATATATATTGTGCCGGTTTTTCTACCGTTACTTTTGGACTTTCTAAGTTCATATCAGATTTTTTACTTTATAAAGATAGTGTCTTTTATTATTTTTTCTTTCCAAAAAGTTTTTCAACATGTTTTTTTGCAATTTCATTTGAAACAAAAACTGATGAGCCTTTTTCTTTAGTAGAAGAAGAAAGTCTAAGTACAGGTGCACCAAGGAATTTTGAAAAATTTAGCCATACATAGTAATTCGGCAGCTCAAGCATAACAGGTTCTTTAGGCATATTATTAAAACCTTCCTCTACTGCTGCGTACAAATCTTCAAATGTATTATCAACATCCGCAAATGAAAATTCTCTGTATTCATCTATTGTTTTAAACTGTGAATCTCTATATCTCACAGTGTAGGTATTTCCTGATTTTGTAATTTCTGCTTCAAGAGGCGCACCAAACTGCTGTGCTTTACCAATTTGTTCAGCAGGAGTTACATGAACTTTTTTTAATTGAGCAAAAGATGCAGTTGTCATTAGAAGCATTAAAAATAAAGCGACTTTTTTCATTGTTGGTTGGTTTTAAATTGATTAATTAATTATTTTGGATTGATTTGTTATTTTTTATGGCGTGTAGAGTATTAAACAATTTACTGCCCCCATGTAGACGGGCTTTTGCTCCAGTCTTTGAGGGTTTCCTGCTCTTCTTCTGTAATATATTTTTTTGAAACCGCTAGATCAAGCAGGGTTTCATAGTTACCGAGTGTATGTAGTGTTACGTTTGCGTTTTTGAAATTCTCTACTGAAATATCAAAGCCATATGTAAAGATAGCTACCATGCCTTTTACATTAGCTCCTGCAGCTTTTAAAGCTTCTACAGCCATAAGGCTGCTGTTTCCTGTACTGATAAGGTCTTCTACAACTACAACATTCTGACCTTTCTGAAGAAAGCCCTCTACCTGGTTTTGGCGGCCATGTTTCTTAGCTTCAGGCCTTACATATACGAACGGAAGCCCCATGTATTCAGCAACAAGCATTCCTATTCCTATAGCTCCGGTAGCTACTCCGGCAATAACATCCGGCTTGCCAAACTCTTTTTCAATATGTTTGGAAAATTCTTCACGGATATAATTTCTTATAGGTGGAAATGAGAGAGTTATCCTGTTATCGCAATAAATAGGCGATTTCCATCCGGAAGCCCATGTAAAAGGATTTTTAGGATTTAATTTAATTGCGTTTATTTGTAAAAGCAATTCGGCTGTTTTTTTGGCGGTGTCTATATTGAAAATCATATTGCAAATGTATAAAGTTTTTGTAAACGATAAACCTCTTTTTTTGACAAATACTGTTGAAAAAGAAACTGATTTCAGGATGTTCTTACTGGAGAGTGTTGATATTGAGCAACTAATAGTAAGTATGTTTAACAATAAAGTGAAGAAAGCTTTTTTGTATCATCCTGATGAGAAAGAGACTCTTAAGGTTTTAAAAGAGAAAATTCCTGTAGCTAAGGCCGGAGGCGGACTCGTATATAACAAAAAGGGCGAAGTGCTTTTTATATTCAGGAACGGAAAATGGGATCTTCCTAAGGGAGGTATTGAAAAAAATGAGGAAATTGAGGATACTGCTATGCGTGAAGTAGAGGAGGAGACAGGTGTATCCGGTCTTAAGATTACGCAGAAACTTCAAAAAACATATCATGTCTTTAAGCGTAATGGCACCTATAGGTTAAAAATCACCCATTGGTTTGAAATGAAAACCGATTTTACAGGCTCATTATTTGGCCAACTTGAAGAAGGCATCGAAAAAGTGGCATGGCTTAACCCTGACCAGATAAAAGAAGCGCTTACTAACTCCTACGAGAATATAAAGCTGCTTTTTGAAAATGTAGAGATAGAGAAATAGTAATAGATTTTATAAAACTTAAAAAGCCTTTAAATACGTTACAGCATATTTAAAGGCTTTTTAATGGTCAAAATGTTTTATTTTTTAATGAATTTGTAATTCATTACCTCATTCTCAATTTGAACTTTTACAATATAAATTCCAGTTTGTAAATCACCTACGCTTAATTTGTTATCTGTAGTTTGTTTAACCTTCATTCCATTAACTGAATAAATTGAAACATCAGTAATATCTTTTCCTGAAGTATTCTCAATATTTAGGATATCAGATGATGGATTAGGATAAAGGGATATCGCATTCTTAAATAAATTATCAGGAGTATCAGCTGTGTCACCTGTTCTAAAACGCCATCCTTCGCCTGTTGTAATCTCCCATGCCCCGGTGTTACGCCCTGGAGGTGTGTATGCAATTGTACCTGTAGTATCAATGATGCCTATTACTGCATTACCGTTATTCCACGTGGCACAAAGATCTTTTTTAGTTACTTGTACATCAATATAATTTATGGTTTCATATAAGATAATCTGGAAAGTGCTTATTGCCTCGGTATTACATGAAAACTGTGGCACGTTGTTAAAGGCCAACACAAATTTTCTGTTTGGAGCTTCACCTAAAATGGACGAAGTAATAGTAGCTACAGAGTTGTCGACGGTAGAATTAGTGTCATGATAACATCCCAGTATAGCATTTTTTATAGGAAAAGCAGTATTAGGAATCGTTGTATCAAATTTCCATTGACTAGGTGTATTAGCCAGTTCTGTAGAAAAACTAATAAACCCATTATAACACATTAAAATTTCATTATGAGTTTCCCCAAAAAAAGTAAATCCAAATGGGATTTCGAATACACTTGAATAAGTATCATCCGGAGCTTCCGGAAATGGTGTGGTTGTCTCATATACCTGATATGGGATAGATTCTACAACATAATTGGTCTGTGCATTAACCTGGGCCGAAAGTATAAATGCAAAGAATGCTGCTTTTGCAAATACAGCCTTTAAGTAATAATTTTTCATATTAGTTTAATTAAAGTTTAAGTACTTAAATCTAATAAAAAAAATAATATAATGATAACTTTTGTAATAAAAAAGCTATTATTCTAAGGCAATATTATAGGTCCTAAAAAACCAAACCAAAGAGCAGCACCTAAAAGGCTTCCTGTGAGGCCGGCTGATATAAATGTAAGGCGTTGTTGCAGGGGTATTGCATAAAAAGTTACCCATATAAGTATGAGCGTTCCCATAATTCCCCATATTGTTATTACGCTCCATTGATTAAGGTGAAGGTGTAGTGCAATTTTTTCTTCATCACCTTTACCCTGATGTCCAATGATTGTGTAATATATCTTTTGGAGCAAGATGCCCAATTGCCTTGACCAGAAGAAACCTATCAGCACCAATATCCATTCTTTAAGTGATAAAGCATTGTTGTATTGTTTTTTTCTTCGGCTCATCCATAAGAAAGAGACGCCTACAGTCCCTGTAAGCATAGTTTGTAATGGCCCGCCAAGACGCATTAATAAATCTTCATGCTTATATTGTTTTAGGAGATCTACTTTTAAATTTAAAAAGGCCTCTTTTTCAGATGATGAAGTTTTTGATTTAATTTTATCTTTATCCTTCTCGTAGGCAGCGTTAAATTCATCAATAAACTTCGACTTGGCGGGAGACATAGAGTCATAGTGCAACTTCCAGCCTCTTCCCTGTAAACTGGTAGCAGCGGCATGGCCAAGTTCATGGGTAACAGTTCCGATGATAGTGCAAAGCACAAATCCTAAAAGAAGGTACAGGAAAAGTTTTGGGTTAAAGTGAGATGTGATCAATTTCATTTTTATGCGATTTTGAAAGCATAAATATAAATTAAAATTGTGCTCAGATAATCCTTATAGAAATAATAGACTGTTTTTCTAAAATTATTGAAAAAATGAAAATACCAAAAGCGTAACATTATTTTGCATGTGTCATGAAACCAGATATTTAGCCTGTTCTAATTTTACGCACAAAAATGGCATTTTAAGAACGTAAAGCGTAACATTACATTATAGAAAACTACTTCATTTTTCGGTAAACAGGATACTCCATATGTGTCTTTTCGTAGTAAGGAGATTGACGGTAAATCCAGTCCAGCTGGGCATCGGCATCGTCTGCAAATGTTTTGTCTTCCTGTTTTTTCTTTTCAAAAGCAATTCTAAGCGCTTTGTCGCTTTTTAGCAGTGCTGCGGCAGTATCTTCAAACACGTAATCTGAAAAATATTCCTTCTGCTGAAGTATCGCATCAAAAAAGTTCCATGTAAAGTAGGAATCAACCCCCTGAGGTTCTAATGTTTCAAGCAGGTATTTTACACTTGGCTGCTGCGTATTTATTATGAAATCACCTTTATGGAAAAGTACTTTTTTTGTGGTAATTTCAAGATTTACAGTATTATGCGGGTAATGCCCTTCATAAGGTTGCTTACTCGTTTTATAGTCTTTAATACGGTAACTTTCTACCTCAATTTCGGTATCGTTAGCTAAGGGTTCCATAGCTATATTGTTGATCTTTAGTAGCTCAATTACATTCCACCATGATTTAGGAACAATGTATGCCTCAGGGATGGTTACCTGTGTTACAGGCTTATAGCTCTGATAGTAAGGAACCATCTTTTTGAAAGCTTTCTTTCTGTCATAGAATAATCTTGGTTTTCCTGTTACTTCACTTGTTTTATAATCGCCCTGATAGCCTAAAAAGGGCAGGGGAGTAACCTGTGTAGAATCTATTTCCCATTCTAATGTATAGCGTGTTCCTGGTTTGTAATTCTCAAGGTTTTCAGAACGCAGTAGTTTGATTTTATTGTAATTGTTATCAATATAGGCTAATGATTCAAGCATATATTCATAGGTCACTTTCACACGTGAATTATAATCCTTAAGCATATGTGTTTCGGGCATAGAACCCGGTACATTAAACATAGATGCATAGCCCGTAGAATAACGGGGATAATCCATAAATTGTTCAAAACCAGTAGTGTCCGGTTTGGTGTCATGAACATTTACATAAGGAGTTGTTTCAATACCTTTTGCCTTCATGGCAGCAAGTATATTGGGTAACATGTCCTCTTTGAAATAGGTACCTAATTCTCCGCCCAATTTTTGGTGATGTGTAGCAATGTATGTGAATATGTACTGATAATCAGCACCATTGCTCACATGGTTGTCTATGAAAATATCAGGGTTTATAGTGTGAAATATCTGTGCAAAGCTCCTTGCATTGCGTGTATCGCTCTTTAAAAAATCGCGGTTAAGATCATAATTACGCTCATTGCCACGAAAGCCATAGCTTTCTGGGCCATTTTGATTGGCACGGGTATAGGAATTACGATTTAAAGCCCCTCCAATATTATATATAGGGATATTTACTATTACTGTATTTTTAGGAGCTTTTAGCTTGCCTGTAGCTAAATCACGATACAGCATCATTGTGGCATCTATGCCATCAGGTTCACCGGGATGTATACCATTGTTCAGTAGAAGCACAGCCTTGTCTTTGTGAATCTTTTTAAAATCAAAAGATTTATCAGGGTTGTAAATGACTATATGTAAAGGCTCTCCACTATCGGTAGGTCCCATTTCCAGCATTTGGATAGTTTCAAAATCTTTATCCAACAGCCTGAAAAAGGCTATTGTTTCTGCATAAGTAGCGGTTTGATTGCCGTTGCCATTTTCGTATGGAGTTTTGTACATAGGCTTTTTTTGTGCTGATAGTGTACAGGTAAATAACAATAATAGTACTAATCGCTTCATAGGCTTATTTAACCCTTACTGCTTCCGGTACCAGAATAGTGTAGTCTCCGCCATTGCGAAGCACGTCGCGCACTATACTTGAACTTATGTATGAAGTGCTTGCAGCAGTAAGTAAAAACACTGTTTCAATTTTTGAAAGCTGCCTGTTAGTATGGGCTATCGCTTTTTCAAATTCAAAGTCGGCCGGATTGCGAAGACCACGTAATATAAAGCCGGCACCTACTTTTTTACAAAGGTCTATGGTAAGGCCTTCGTAAGTAACTACTTCAATTTTGGGTTCGTTTAAAAAAGACTCTTCTATAAAACGCTTACGTTCATCAAGTGAAAACATGTATTTCTTTTCGGCATTAACACCAATGGCAATAATAACCTTGTCAAAAAGGCTCACACCACGCTTTATAATGTCATAGTGGCCAAGTGTTATAGGGTCAAATGATCCGGGGAATACTGCTACTTTCATATGTTTTTGTTTATTGTCGGAAGTTTAATCTTCCGGTGAATCCATGTAAACTGTATACTGAAAACTGCGAATGGCAATTGATTTTATTTCTTCCAAAGCACTTTGCGTTCCTTGGCCAGCTTTATTTCGCTGTCAAGCAGGTCTGAAAAAGCAACACCTGCATATTCTGCCTGCTGTGGAAAAATGCTCTGTCCCGATAACCCCGGATTGGTATTGATCTCTATAAAATGGGGTTCACCATCCCTTACAATAAAATCGGTACGCGAAAAACCGCTCATTCCTAAAGCTTCATAAGCCTTGGCTGCTGTTTCCCTAACTTTTTGTTCTGTTTGCGCATCAAGCCTTGCAGGTGTAATTTCATCTGATTTGCCCTGATATTTCGCTTCATAATCAAAAAAGTCATTGTGCGATACTATTTCTGTAAGTCCAAGAACCGTTGTTTTTCCATTAAGGTTCAGCACACCAACAGATACCTCGGTACCTTTAAGGTATTCTTCAATAAGAATATCATTGTCTTCTGCAAAAGCAAATTCAAGTGCTTTTTCAAACTCTGACAGGTTATTTACTTTAGATACCCCAAGGCTACTACCGCTCTGATTTGGTTTTACCATAAATGGAAGCCCTACAGTATCTACCACATCCTGTGCAGTTATAACATCGCCTTTAGAAAGGTAAATTGATTTTGCCTTTGGAATATTGAATTTAGAAAGCACCGACAAAGTATCTCTCTTATTAAATGTAAGTGCCGACTGGTAAAAACCACAGCCGGTATATGGAATTTCTAACAGTTCCCAGTACGACTGCATGTGCCCGTCTTCGCCCGGTGTACCGTGAATAGTATTGACAGCGACATCAAAAGTTACTTTTATGCCGTCTTTATCAAAAGAAAAATCTCCTTTATTTATAGGATATTGCTGTCCGTCATGCAATACATTCCATCCTTGCGGAAGTATATGTACTTCAAACGGTGTATATTTTGTACGGTCAAGATTATTAAGGATAAGCTGTCCGCTTCGTATAGAAATAACGGATTCGTCTGAATATCCGCCCATTACTACTGCTACATTCATTTTTAGAAAGGATTATGTTTTAATCGGGTACACGAATTTGCGCTTCTGCGCGTTATTATACATAGGTGTAAGCCCACACAAAAATATCATTATTTGTGGAAACTCATAAAGTTTAGTATTATTTATATCTTTGCCAAAATTCATATTAGATGACCCTTAAAGATTTTTTACAGAGTAAAGTGTTTTTTAAACAACTTGCATTCGCTTTTTTGATTGTTGTGGTAGTTATATTCGGAGTGCTGCAATATCTTGATTACGCGACCAATCACGGAGAAGAAATTCCTGTGCCGGACCTTCGCAAAATGAATCTGGAAAAAGCAGAAGAAGCTCTTGATGCTGTTGATCTTGAATATGTAGTTCTTGATACGGTAGACTTTAAGTCCGATTATCCTCCGTTTACAATCGTTCAGCAGGACCCACTGCCTAAAGTAAATGTAAAAGATGGCAGGAAAATATATGTAAAATTAAATTCAGCGGGATATTCTAACATAACAATACCGGATATTATCCAGAAAACATACAGGGCAGCCCTGCCGGCTTTAAAGACCGTTGGTCTTGAAGAAGGTAAGAAAACCTATAAACCATATCTTGCAAAAGATGTCGTACTTGAAATATGGCAAAATGGTAAAAAACTTAAAAAAGGTGATAAAGTACTTAAAGCCTCTAAAATAGACCTTGTTCTTGGTGACGGTAAAGCCGGTTATGAAGAAGAAGCGGCTGACACAATTAAGAGCGCTGAAAAGACTGAAACTGAAAACTAATGAATAGTAAACCAATTATTGAGCAGGAGCCGGACGAGGAGTTATACGAACATTATCGTTTTGAGGCAGGAAAAGGACAATCGCCCCTGAGGGTTGATAAATTTTTAATGAATCTTGTAGAAAACGCTACTCGTAACAAGATTCAAAAAGCGGCAGAATCGGGAAATATATATGTAAACGATGTTGCTGTAAAGTCTAACCATAAGGTTAAGGCAAATGATATTGTAAGGGTACTTTTAGAGCATCCGCCATACGAATATTTACTTGAGCCGGAGAATATTCCATTAAACATTGTATATGAAGATGACCAACTTCTTATTGTAAATAAGGAGCCTGGTATGGTTGTACACCCTGGACATGGTAATTACTCAGGTACATTGGTTAATGCACTGGCATACCACTTTGAAAATCTGCCTATGAACAGCAGTGAAAGGCCAGGACTTGTACACCGAATCGATAAAGATACATCAGGTCTGTTGGTTATTGCCAAGACAGAGCAGGCTATGACGCACCTTACAAAACAATTTGCAGACAAAACTTCTGAAAGGGAATATGTTGCAATCGTTTGGGGTAATATGGATGAAGAGGAGGGAACTATAGAAGGTAATATAGACCGCCACGTAAAAGACCGCATGCAAATGGCTGTTTTTCCTGATGGAGATCAGGGCAAACATGCTGTAACGCACTACAAAGTGTTGGAGCGCCTGGGTTATGTTACGCTTGTATCGTGTAAGCTTGAAACAGGGCGTACACACCAGATACGTGTACACATGAAACACATTGGGCACACCTTGTTTAATGACGCCCGTTATGGAGGCGACGCTATACTAAAAGGAACCACGTTTACAAAATACAAACAGTTTATAGACAACTGTTTCAAAATATTGCCACGTCAGGCACTGCACGCAAAGACACTGGGTTTTGAACACCCAACTACAAAAGAGTTTATGCGTTTTGACAGCGAAATACCTGCCGACATGCAGGAATGTATTGAAAAATGGCGCACTTACTCTAAATCGCATACCGTAGAAGAAGACGAAGATTAGAATTTAAAATATATGTAAATCCCGAAGTGAAAGCTTCGGGATTTTTTTATGGCAGATGTACGTTTTACGTGCTAAATTTCGTTATTTGTAGTACCAACAAAAATCAATTTATATGAAATTAGTACTCTCGTGTTTATTATTTACATCCTTTTTTGGCTATAGCCAAACCGCAATGCCTTTTGAAGAAGCAAAACAAAAAGGCATAAGCCCTGATGTTGATAAAGTATACAAAGGCGCTTTGGGAGATGATGGCGTTTTTAAGACCGAAGAAGAACAGCAAAAGCACATACAGGCGTATCAGGATTTTCTGAAAGGGTTGGGAGTATACTTAGATTCGCACAATTTTAAATGGGATGCCGTTACTAAAGGTTTCAACAGGATTTACATGAGACCCGATGGTACTATCGATTATTTCCTATATGCTTTTAAAGACCTACCAAAAGATAAAGAAAAGAAATTCAGAAAGCTTTTAGGCGAATATATCAAGAGCCATAAGTTTGGTATTACTGCTCCGGTTAAATTTGCGCAATGCAGCCCGGTTACGTATTCTAAGACGTTGTAAAGAGGAATTCAGGATAAGCTTTGGGATTTTATCTGAGTTCAAATGAAACGTGTATTTCGGTATTTGTCACCATTCCAGCGAAAGTTGGCTGTTTCCATTTTACCTTTTTTATAAAATCTGTAGTGATTTTTTTAAAATAGTTTTCATATTTATTGTTTATTGAATTTGCAAAATCGGTATTAATATTGATTTTTTTTATCTTACCATTTTTCATTAGTAGGAAACGTACATTTATAGCAGACAACTTTTCGTCATCCCTATAGTATCCCATTGGATATACAACATTCTCATTAAAATTAAATTCCTGATATCTTATAAAATCTGCGATCTCATCTATTGGTTTATATTGACTATCACTTTCAGTAAAATAAAAAATTCTATTAGGATTACTTAGTACAAATCTTTTACATATTATGGTGTTGATGGAATCTAATAGGTCATACTTATATTTTTTAAATATTATCTGCTTCATTGTTTCATCATAGCAATACAATTTAAAAAAATGTTCATCAGGACCACCTAAACAGCTAAAATATTTGGGGATTGTATCTGTATCTATCTTGAGTTTTTTTAATTCATTTTGAAAATCTTTGATATAAATATTTTTTTTATAGTCATAAAAATGAATTGATCCAAAGTTTGACACGTTAAGTACAAATTTTCCCTTTTTTATATCTTTTTCCGCTCTTTTTGTTTCATTAATGCAAAAGGTATCTATAATTTTTACTTTATGAAATAAGTCCATCTCATTATATACATTTATATGGCTATCAACATTATTTTTACCTTCTTTTTCTCTCACATGTTTACAACATGTGAGAGAAACTAGGGCAATAGCAAGATAAAAATTTTGGTATCTCATAGTAAGCGATTGTACAATAGTAGCGCTAAACTTACAAAATTTTATATCGCGACATAAAAAAAACCTGCAATGCGCAAGCATTGCAGGTTTTACGAAACATATATTTGGACTAAAACAATTATTGTTTCACGAACTGAAGCTCAATATTCAGCTTCACTTCTTCGCCAAGCAATACACCACCTGTTTCAAGGGCAGCATTATAGCTAAGGCCAAAATCTTTACGGTTTAATTTTCCTGTAATGCTTAAACCTGCTTTTGTATTTCCCCATGGATCTTTAGCGATACCACCAAATTCTACATCAAGACTTACAGGTTTAGTTTCTCCATGAAGAGTTAGGTTTCCGTTAAGTGTATATTCACCTTCATTTTTTTTGTCAAAAGAAGTTGATTCGAAAGTAAGTTTTGGAAATTGTTCTGCATTAAAGAAATCTGCACTCAATAGGTGACCGTCACGGTCAGCGTTTGCAGTGTTTACTGAATCTACATCTCCGCTGAATGAAAACTTAGCGTTTTCAAAGTTATCTCCGTCTGTATCTGCTTCAGCAGTAAATTTTGTAAACTGACCTGATACATTAGTAAACATCATGTGTTTTACTTTAAATCCTATTTCTGAGTGGGTTGGGTCTACTGACCATTTTGTTGTCGACATATTCTTTATTTTTAAATTTTATTATTATTTATTGTATGTACAATATTTGTATATACAAATGTATGAATTAATTTTTAGTTTGCAACTATTTTAATTAAAATAATTTTAGATTGACATTGGTACTTCTATAAGAAGCAATTCAGCATCAGGAGTATTAGCTACTATTTTAATACTTGAGGTATCCCAGATGCCAAGAGCATCACGCTGGTTAAGCTGTATGTTGCCAATATTTACATCTCCTTTTAGTACGAAAGCATAAATACCGTTACCACTTTTCTTAAGGTTATAATCTATAGAGAAATCTTTGTCAAATTTACCCATATGAAACCATGCATCCTGATGGATCCAAACGCCCTCATCATTAGCGTTAGGGGATAAGATCTGTTGTAGTTTGTTATGGCGATCATCTTGGTTAAGTGTTATCTGGTCATAACGAGGTGTAACATTCTTTTTGTTAGGATAAACCCATATTTGCAAAAACTTGGTAAGCTGATCTTTGTTCTTATTGTATTCGCTGTGGTAAATACCTGTACCGGCACTCATAACCTGAATATCGCCTTTTTTGATAATAGCAGTATTACCCATGCTGTCTTTGTGCTCTAAGTCACCCTCAAGCGGAATAGAGATGATCTCCATATTATCGTGCGGGTGTGTGCCAAAGCCCATACCGGCATCTACACGGTCGTCATTTAGTACCCTAAGAACACCAAAGTGCATCCTGTCAGGGTTGTAATAATTAGCAAAGCTAAAAGAGTGATGAGAGTCCAGCCAGCCGTGATTGGCATGGCCACGTGTTTCTGCTTTGTGCAGTACTGTATTTTCTAAAATAAGAGAGCTTTCATTAGGCAGGTGGTTGTAGCCAATTGGCTCTAAAGGTTTGATCTCGTCTATATCATTGTTTAGGGTATCGCCTATTGCTGCAGATGTAATGAACATCCCGGTACCCATTAGGCCTTTTCGTATAAAATCTTTTCTGTCCATAGTCTTGGTTGTTTTAATATTACTATGCAAAGTTGCGGCATATAAAACATCAAAACATTGAACTAGGACAAGAAAATTAGCAAAGCTAATTTTCAGTTTGGGATTTAATGTTTAAAGTTTGTTTTAAAGTTGTGTGGTGACAAGACATTTATGCCAGAGTAAGCAACTCTAAACTGTGAACTCCAAACCCAAAACAATTTATTGCTTCGCAATCTTTGCCCTTACTTTACTTAAAAACTCGGCAGAGATACCAAGGTAGGAAGCTATGTAATGCTGAGCAACGCGTTGCGGCAGGGTAGGGTAAAGCTCCAGGAACTCGAGATATTTTTCCATTGCTGTTTTAGATATGGTATTAAACAACCTGTTCTGGGTAACTGATAAATGGCGTTCAAACAATATACGGAAAGCTCTTTCAAACTTTGGCGCACGGCTAAAAAGCTCTTCTTTTGTTTCAGGATTAAAGACAAGGAATTCGCAGTCTTCCATCGTTTCAATAAATATCCTGCTGGGTTTAGTCTCATAGGTACTAAAGGAGATATCGCTTACCCATGCGTTTTCAATAGCAAACTGAAGGATAACCTCAAAGCCGTTATGGTCTATAAAATATTTACGAACGCAGCCTTTAATTACAAAAGCCTCAAAGTTGCATACTTCACCTTCATGAAGCATAATTGTTTTCTTTGGCACTTTCCTGTGTTCTAAAAGTGAATTGAAAATATCAAGTTCTTCTTTAGAGAAGGTAACATAGCGGCTGATGCTGGAGTCTATTTGTTCGTACATGTCTATAATAATAGGGCTTTCCAACAAATATAAGCTAATTGAACCAAATAAAAAAAGTGCCAGAAGGCACTTATAAATACTATAGTATTCATTATTACAGTGTAGTCTTAGCTTTTCTTTTAAATACTAATGCACTGATTAATGATATTATCAGGCTCAAAGGCAATACTTCAGAATAGGTCATTAATATTACATATAACGGATTTTTATAATCAACCTTTAGTTGTTGCATTTCTGTGGTTTTTTCCTGAATCTCTGTCGCAGATGCTCCACTTGCTTTTAATTTATCTAACACACAAGCCGAGTACTTTTCTATAAAGTCAGGCCTGAAGTTATAATAAGTGATAAGCCAAAGACCTACATATATGCTTGAAGCAATAAGGGAAATATATAACCCAATAAGAAACGCTTTGCCAAAGCTGAGGGTTCCCCCGTTTTGTTTGCGATACTGATAGGTAGCAACAAATATGAGCGAAAAAGCAATGATCATGGATGCAAACCCGTAGATCATGCTTTTATCCATATCCATATCTTCACCCATTGTCAGGTAGCCTATTGAGCATAAAAATCCTGCAATGAGTCCGTAAATCCAGACAAGTTTTTTCATGTTATTATAATTTAAAAATTTGTCGGTCTACTTTTCGTCATTAGCTTCAAACAATTCAATCTTGTTGCCTTCGGGATCAAGTATGTGAACGAACTTTCCGTAGTCGTATGTTTCTACTTTATCTAAGATAGTAACGCCTTCTTTTCTTAGCTCTTCTACAAGTGCTTCAATATTTTCAACACGATAATTTATCATGAAATCTTTTTCTGAAGGTGCAAAATATTTAGTGTCATCAGGAAAAGGACTCCATAAGGTATAGCCGTTTTTTGAAGATTCCGACTGGTCTTTCCACTCAAACTTTGCTCCGTAAGGAGTAGTGTCTAAACCAAGGTGGGTTTTATACCATTCGTTGATCATTTTAGGGTCTTTGCATTTAAAGAAGATGCCGCCAAATCCTGTTACTCGTTTCATATTTGTTTGTTTAGTGTTTGCTTTATCTAAAATTGAATGGAATGCGAAACCAAAACTGAATGATGTCGCAAGTGCGAAAATTATAAATTTATTCTTTATCATCAGTACATTTTTTATTGGTTTATGCTGCAAAACTGACAAAAACTACTGTTATTCAACTCATACTTTCGGGTGATTTATGCAATGATACCGCTCTTTTTTGCCTTTTCTACGGCCTGAGTGCGGCGTTTTACATCGAGTTTCTCAAAAATTTTAGACGAATGCGTCTTTACGGTATTCAGCGATACAAAAAGCTTTTCGGCAATTTCTTTATTGCTTAATCCTTCCGCCATTAGTTGAATAACTTCAAGTTCGCGTTTACTTATGGAGAGGTTTTCTATTTCAGCTTCGTTAGGAGTAAAGTCATTATTGGTAGAAACATAGATTGGTTTTTCCACAATTATAGTTTCTGTTTTGGGCTTTGCGAGTTTCATGGCAAGCCAAATACCAAGCCCTGTAAATAGAAGTGCTATTAAACCTATATATATGTCCTGGGACTGCGGACTAAATAAAACAAACAGTTCCAGCCCGCGCAGCAATAATAGCAGCAGCGCAAGGCTGGAACCGTATAGTATAATCCATTTGTATTTTAGTATTACCTTAAACAATTGTATAGGTGTTTAAGGCAAATATAAAAACTATTTTTCTTCAGGAAGATTAAGTGCCGTTCTTATCGCTTCCTCAAAAGCAGGCTGATCGGCATAAGGCATCTGCGAATTCACCATGTTGCCCTGTGGATCTATCAGGATAAATCTTGGTATGCCTTCAATATTATAGTCTGTATAAAATTTATCAATGTCGTTAACGTGTAACTGTAGCACTGATTTTGATTTTTCCTTCGCGCTTACCAGCCAGTTGCCAAAATTCTGGTCTACGCTTATCGCTACAAACTGTATGTTCTCATTTTTATATTTAATAGCTGTTTTTTCAAAATGAGGCGACTGCATCCTGCAAGGGGCGCACCACGTAGCCCATGTATCTATTGCGACAAATTTACCTTTAAGCGAAGCAAGGGTAACAGGCTTATTATTCATATCTACTGCAGCAAAAGCAGGTGCGGTATTTCCTTTTGTAAGGCTTTCCAGTATTCTTTTCTTGTTGTTGAGAATGAGCGTATATCTCTTATTAGTGAAAGTAGCTGCAAACTGTTCAGCAAGCTTATTGCGTTCGTCTGTAGAAGATGACTCTTTGATACTTTTTTCCAACTGCCAGTACAACATCCGGTCTTTAAATGTACCTGGTTTTAGTTTTGCAATCGCCTGTAGTGTTTTAGTATTCTCATCAAGGTCAGATGTATTATCGCTTATCATCTTACTCCTTATATAGGTAAAGTATGCTTCATCACTAAGCATTCCCGCATCATCAAGGGGAACTGTTTTAATCATGGCGCTGATCTCTGGTGTCGCAACCGTTTTTTCATTTGGGTACATTACAGCTCTTTTCTTAAGGAAAGTATTCCAGTAGTTCAGGTATTCTATGGTTATAAGTTTTCGTTTGTAGTTCAGGTAATCCTCTCGTGGAACGTAATTATCTACGGTTTTGAATTTGTTGGTCTCTGTGGTCATTTCCTTCCATTCATCAATAAGGGTTTTAATGAATACCTCTGGTTTATCCAGCTCCTGATTCTGTTCAAGATTATAACTTACATAACTCCATGGCTCTGCACTTTTCTTGTTCTGCATATTTTCGGCAGCACGTGTTCCGGTTACTTTTAAACTGTTATCTGCTTTGTAAAGTTTAATATCAACAAAAATACTGTCTTTATTACCCAATACGACCTGAACCCGTTGCCCGTCAAAATTCAGCATATACCTGTCCAGGGGAATATCCTGTTTTATGGTATAACTAAATTTGTTGTCCTTTATGGGTATTATGGCGATAGTGTCATAAATAAAATTATCAAGCAGGTAGACCGAGTCGATTTTTCTACTACCTTCAATCTTACCGCTAACTACTGTTTTGCCGTAAGGCTCATTTTCATTTGGCGTAAGCACATACCATGTCAATCCGCCAAGTAGTACAATTGCGATTACAGCCTTTACAGTTCTAATACCTTTTCCAAAGAAGGCACTTTTAAGTGTCTTATGATTGTACCATTCAAATCCAAGATATAAAACAAGAACACTCAGTATAAAGGCGGCTATTTCAGAATAGGTGATAGGATAACCCAGATCGCTTCCTTCAGAATACAGGCTTACCTTATTTAGCATTTCCATAGGATACCAGTCCAATACTGTTACGCTGAATGCTCCAAGGAACAAATAGGCGATAAGTACGGCAAAACCAACAAGTATCGACCATATAAAGCTTGGCACGATTACAGATATCATGTATTGGAAAGCCGTAAATGCCAGTCCGGCCAAAAACATTCGTACTATAATATTCAGGATAAGGACAAAATCAAATGGCGCAGTGGCATGTTCGGGCATTCCATTTATGAAAACCAACAATAAGCCAGAAACATATCCTGCCACAATCATAGCTACTACAGCAATGAAGTTGGCAATAATAGCCACCGAGAATTTTGAAAAATAGATATGTGATTTTTTAATAGGCTGCGTTTCCATAAGCTGCCATCCGCCATATTTATGGTCAAGCTGTGTAATGCGGCTTACCATTATTATGATAAATAACGGAAAAAAGAAAATCGTAAAAGCTTCCAGTGAATTCTCTATGTTCTTAACGTAAAAATTGACAGGTATGCCCCCGGTGCGCGGTAAGATATTGTTAGAAAGGCTTACCAGTAAATTTATAAAAGGGGCTATAGCACCAAGTATAATTCCCAATACATAAATGCCGGTTCCTTTTTTCTTTATGTGTTCTGCTTTTAATACAGTGATAAAATTTTGCATCGTATGATAAATTGTTGGATGTTGCTTTAATTAACTAATGTCATAAACCACTCTTCAAGGCCGTCAAGTATTTTTATCTCATAAATACCTGCACCGCGTTCTACCAGATTTTTGGTAAACACGGGTATAAGCTCCCTTGAAGAAAGCTCAAGGCTTATCTGATTTTCGTTTTCAAGTGTGGCATCAGGAAATTCGGCAACAAGCTTTTCATACCATACGGCAGCTTCTTTTAAAGTTAGTTGTATTTTGCATACGCCCGATTTTTTAGACAGTTCCTGCATCGTGCCTTCAAATTGCAACTTACCATTGTTAATTATACCTATATGGGTACACATTTTTTCTATTTCTGCCAAAAGGTGGCTCGATACAAAAATGGTAACTCCTTTTTCGCGGTTAAGTTTAACGAGGAGTTTCCTGATATCCTGAATCCCGTTAGGGTCAAGGCCATTTACAGGTTCATCCAATAACAGGAGCTGAGGTTCGCTTAATAATGCCATGGCAATGGCAAGACGCTGCTTCATACCCAGCGAATACTGTTTTGCTTTGCGTTTTGCATCGTTGGTTAGTTCTACGAGTTCCAGTACTTCGGCAATCCTGCTTTCAGGGATGTTGCGGAGTTTAGCAATGTATTTTAAATTGTTATACCCACTAAGGTGCAGGTATAGGGCAGGGCTTTCTACTAATGAGCCAATATTTTCAAAAACCTGTGGCAGCTGACTTTTAAGCGGCTTGCCAAAAATAGATATAGATTCTTCCTGCTCTTCCAGAATGCCGGTTAGCAGCCTCATTGTGGTAGATTTTCCCGCACCATTAGGGCCAAGAAAACCGTAAATAGAACCTTTAGGAATGTTGAGTGAAACGTCGTCGAGCACTTTGCGCTGTTTGGAATACTGGAAATTGAGCGATTTTGTCTGGATTATAAATTCAGTCATAGGTTGATAGTTGGTTTAAGATATTGCAATATAAGAAATAACCTATAACGGATAAACACACATTTTGAGTATAGTATAACATTCATTAACTTTGAAGCATAATTGACATTTTTATGAAAATCGTAATCTCTCCTGCGAAATCGCTGGATTTTGAAACTAAACTTCCTTCCCGTAAACATAGTGAATCCGCTTTTTTAGCAAATGCCGAAGTGGTTCACAAGGCTGTTAAAGAAAAGTCGCCTGCCGAACTGCGCGAACTTATGGATATATCTGACAAGCTTGCCGAACTAAACTGGCAGCGCAACCAGGAATGGAAAACACCTTTTACTACAAAAAATGCCCGCCCGGCTATGTATGCCTTTAATGGCGATGTATACACAGGGCTTGATGCTTATACCATACCTAACGCAAAAATTGGTAAGTTGCAGGATACACTACGAATTCTTTCAGGATTATATGGCCTTTTAAAGCCGCTTGACCTTATGCAGCCTTATCGTCTTGAAATGGGAACAAGCCTTCCGGTTGGAGAAAGTAAAAATCTATACGAATACTGGAAGAAAACAATAACTCAGGCATTGAATGACGAGCTTAAGGATGATGAACTATTCATTAACCTTGCGAGTAAGGAATATTTTGATGCGGTAGATACCAAAGCGCTTAAAGTACCCGTTATTACTCCTGAGTTCAGGGATTATAAAGACGGGCAGCTGAAAATGATAAGTTTTTTTGCCAAAAAGGCGAGGGGTATGATGGTGCGTTACATAATCGATAAAAATGTAAAAACCGTTAAGGGACTGAAAGGTTTTGATTATGAAGGCTATGCTTTCGACCCGAAACTGTCTAAAGGAAATACGTTGGTGTTTACGAGATAGTAGTGAGATTTGAGATATTAGATTATAGACGGTTTGTGATTTGCAATTTGAAAATTGGAATTTAATGCGGATAGAGGATTTATTTAAGATCGAGAATACAGGGCGTGAGTATAAGCAATCCATACTCATTAACTTTTAATATGGATACACAAGCCTTGATGAACTTCATAGCCTTGAAAGCAAACTAAGGATATTTTTATACAACAAAGGGATAGGGGAGTTGGATGGCCATGAGATCAATATGGATTATTCAGATGGGACATTATACCTGTTTGCCCATAATGCTGAAGAGTTGTTCAAAGCGATCAGGCCACTGTTATTGGAAGTCCCTTTTATGAAAAAAGCAGAAGTACATCTTCGCTTTGGTGATCTAAGGGATGTATCAGCCTCAGAAATTGATTTTATATTAGAATAAAAAACGCCGAAGATATCTTCGGCGTTTTTGTTTGAAACTGATAGTGTAACTAGTTACTGTCAACTTAAAGCTGTTAACTGTGAACTAATTAAGGCCATGCAAACTGCGATAAGTCCTGTATGTCACACTGTTTTTTGTCTTTGCCAAGTAGTTTCTTTACCACAGATATTATTCCGTCCCGGTTTTCAAATTCTACGCTTACAGGCTCTTTTTTTTCTTCGCCTATTTCTTCAAGCGTAATTTTGTAGTGATTGTAATTTTTTTCCATTTTTTGATTTGTGTGATTTTGATTGATGTTTAAAAAAGGCCCATCATTTCTGACAGGCCTTATATTTTTAATATAGCGGCCTACTGCCAACTGTTACTGAATACTGATCACTAACTAGTGCATCGCATCGTTAATGTCAATTTTTGTTTTACCCTGTTTTACCAAAAGGATAAACGGTATACACAGCAGGAAGAGAATACCTAAGTACAGGAATATATCCATATAAGATAATACCGTTGCCTGTTTCAAAACGCCGCCTTCCATTGCCGCATAGGCTTTTTGTAGTGCCTCATTAGCCGAAAATCCTTTAGACATAAAGCCGTGTTGTAATTGCTGTACTCTTTGTTGTACTGCATAATCTGTTACCTGCTCATGGCTTACAAGGTTAACCCTGTGCGATTGCGTAAAACGGGTAATAAATGTACTGATAAGCGCAATACCAAACGATCCGCCAAGCTGACGCATCATACCTGTAAATGCAGCGCCTTCTCCAATACTTTTCCCTTTAAGGGTAGAAAGTGCCATTGTAGTAATTGGAACGAACAATAGTGCCAGACCTGTACCACGCAATATCAAAGGCCAGAACATATGTTCAGCACCTGTATCCGGCGTCATGATACTAAACATCCAGAAGGTAAACCCAAAGAATATACTAAATCCGGCGGCTACCATGTAAGTCTGTCGTACACCTTTCTGAATCATTTGTCCGATAAAAGGCATCAGGAAGGCCGTCATAAGCGAACTTGGTATCAGCAGTAAACCTGCATCGAGCGCTGTCCATCCTAAAATTTGCTGGGTATAAATCGGTACAACAAATGTTGAACCATACAAACCGAATCCCATAATGAAACATAATATCGTTCCTATACGCAAATTACTGTCGTTTAAGACCTTTAAATTCACGATTGGATACTTGTATACACTTTCACGCCAAATGAACGCTAAGAGGCCAAAAACGGTTACAACACTAAGTAGAACAATAAGTGGTTCTTCAAACCAGTCATCCTGCTGCCCGTGCTCTAATATAAACTGAAGTGATCCGATAAAGGTTGCAAGGAAAAACATTCCCCACCAGTCAACCTGGTTTGCTTTCAGCTTCTCACCGTACTTAGGGCTTTTTACAAATATTATTGTTAGCACTGTAGCAATGATACCTAATGGTACGTTAATGTAAAATATTAAAGGCCAGGATTTATTTGTTACAATCCATCCTCCAAGAGGCGGACCCAATGTTGGCCCTACAATTACACCCATACCATAAATAGCCTGTGCCATACCACGCTTAGCGGCAGGGTAACTTTCGGTAATAATGGTTTGTGCCGTTACCAGCAGTGCACCACCGCCCATACCCTGTATGAATCTAAAGGCTACAAGCTCCCATATGTTTGTAGCATTACCACACATGAAGGATGCCACAGTAAATATGATAATTGAGGCGGCAAAATAGTTACGTCGGCCAAACTGCATGGAGAGCCAGCTGGTCATAGGGATTACAATTACGTTTGCAATTGCATAAGCGGTAATTACCCAGGCAACATCGGTAAGAGTTGCCCCAAGGGTACCGCGCATATCGTTTAATGCAACGTTAACAATTGTTGTGTCTACAATTTCAAGCAGGGCACAAAGTACCGCCGTTATCGTAATGATAACACGCCTGAAGCCGTATTCGACTAAACTGTCATCAGCTGCTGTTGCTGCTCCTGCCATAATATTATTTTAAATGTACGTCTACGTCCACGTTCATACCAGGACGAAGCAGTTTTACTTTTTCTTTGTCGTTGTTTTTAGTAAGGCTAATTTTTACAGGAAGCCTTTGTACGGTTTTCACGAAGTTACCGGTAGCGTTATCAGGAGGAAGTAAAGAAAAGCGGGCACCTGTAGCAGGAGAAAAGCTTGTTAATTCACCTTCAAATTCTAAGTCAGGGTATGCATCAGAAACGATAGTTACTTTTTGTCCTACTTTCATTTCGGTAAGCTGCGTTTCTTTAAAATTAGCTACAACCCATGCATCTTCATTGTTGATGATGTAGAATAATGCCTGTCCCGGTTGTACTAATTGTCCCGGCTGGATATCCACAGTAGAGATCTGTCCGTCTACAGCAGCGGTAACTACAGTATAGCTTAGTGTTAAGTTAGCAGCATCAAGGGCGGCCTGTGCTTTCTTGATATTAGCCGATGCTACTTCTGTTTGTTTTCCTGAAACGTTAGATCTTGAAACGCTTGCATTTCGTTGCGATCTGCTTGCAGCTTCCGCCTGTTGCAATACTCTAAGCTGAGCTTCCGCTTCCTGTTTAGCAGCTTGTGCCTGCTCAAATTGTTGCTTTGTTATAGAGCGGTTATTGTAAAGGCTTTCGTAACGTGTAAAGTCGTTATTTGCCCTCCAAAGCCTTACTTTAGCAGCTTCAATGTTTCCTTTAGATGAAAGTATGTTAGATTCACTTACAGAAACATTTGCAGAAGCACCACCAACGTCAGCTTTAGCGGCTTCGTAATTACCTTCAGCAGCAGCAAGCGCCGCTTTAGCATCAGCAACTTTTACTACATAATCTTTATCATCAATAACAAAAAGTGTGTCACCTTTCTTAACGAAATCATTATCCTTAACAAATACTTTTGTAATGTACCCTGTTACGCGGGGAATAATAGGATTCATGTTTTTTTCTATCTGTGCATCGTCGGTAGTTTCATGCGACATTGAATGCACGAATTTGTAAATACCATAACCGCCCCCCACAATAATAAGTGTGGCAAGGATTACGATAAACTTCTTGTTTGTTTTTTTCTTATTAGTATCTTCCATGATTGGATAAATTAATTTTTGTTTGGTGTAAGATTAAAAGAGTTGGTTAATTTTCCTGAAGCATTAAGCAGTTCATAATAACGCTGTGTTATATCTGCTTTAGAGAACGCCTCATTTATTTTAGCCTGCAGCTGTTCAACGTCGGCCTCAAGAAGATCATTAGTGTCGTTTAAGCCGTTTTCATATTTGTCTTTAACGATCCTGTAGTTTTCAGTTGCCTGTTCAACAGCTTCGGTATAAACCTTATCCTGTTTAATACTCAGGTTATAGTTTTCCTGTGCTTCCTGAACCTGTACCTTAACCTGATCCGTTCTTATTTCTAATTCCTGTCTTGTTTCCTCGGCACGGCTTTGGGCAGCCTTTACTTTTTTACTATTCTTAAAGATGTTGGCAATATCATAAGAGAACCCTACACCAAAGTTAACCGCATTGTATACCTGTGCTACATTCTGAATATCTAACGCAACATAACCGGCAGAAAACGCAATGGAAGGGTAGTAGTCGCCTTTAACAACTTTCACGTTCGACTCACTGGCTTTTTGTTGGTACCTAAGCGCTTCTAAATCGCTTCTAAGACCAATTGCTTCACTTTCGCTTACAGAAGGCGTTAAGCCGTTTGATTTCTTGAAATAAGCATCGCTTGGTGTTATTTGTGTGCCTTCAGGAAGTTTAAGAAATGTAACCAACTGATAATTAATGGTTGAAACGTTTTTAAGGGCATCGTCTAGTGTTAGCTGTACATTGCTTGCCTGTAACTGAGCTCTTAAAAAGTCGTTACGTGCCAATAAACCGTTTTTCTCCATCGCAGTAAAGTCTTTAACACGCTGGTTAGCACTTTTCAGGTTCTCTTGTATAAGCTTAACCGACTCCTGTGCTTTGTAAAGGTTTACATAAAGTACTACTGCCTGCATGGCAAGTTGTTCTTTAGTGTTTACGGCATTGAATGTTTGTGCCTTGTAAATGTTCTCTGATGCATCTACACTGTTTCGTAGCTTGAAGCCCGAAAATAAAGGCATGCTAAAGCTTGCCTGCCCAAACATAATCTGGTTTACTTTAGGAGATGCAGTAGATGTTCCCGAATCACCATCGGCAGGTTCAGAATTGCTTAAAGGGATTCTTAGTTTTACCGTAGGGTTTGTAATCCTCATGTACTGGCCTGAAACCTTAAAGTCAGGATACTGATTGTTTTTGGTGTTGTCCAGGTCAAGTTTAGAAGTAGCCACCTTTGTATCGGCAAGGCTTGCTTCTGTACTTTTTGTAACTGCCAGTGATATGGCCTCGTCCAGCGATAACTGTTTCTTTTCCTGTGCCTGTATGGCAAGTGTGAAGAATAAAAGGCCGCCGGGCAGTAAATGTCTAATTTTCATGTACTAAAAGCGCTTTAATGGTTTGTTTAATGTGAGCGGTAAGCTCATTTTCTATATAAAGTTCGTATTTTTCGTCGGTATTTAGGTCTAAAATCAGTTCAAAATATTGCCTATTCATCTGAAAATGAACTAATGCCCCCATAATAGTAGCCGGGATAAGTATTATATTGATATTCTTTCTGAACTTTCCTAAGTCCTGACCTTCTTCAATAATCCTTTTAAAGGCTTCGAGATTTTCTTTTTTGATGTCTATGAAAGACTGCATATCCATAATCCTCTTCTTGGTAGAAAGCTCAAAATGCATAATCTGGTACATGCATTTGTTTTTGTTGATTCGGGATATGTAAAGATCAATAAGAAGATCTACTTTTTGAAGAGGGGTAAGGTTCTGGATGAAGATGTTTTCAAGCTCCATCTTCATGTCTGATGTGCGGTGAATTATTAGTGCTTCAAGTAGCTTCTCCTTCGACCCGAAATAGTACGATATCATCGCAATATTTACACCCGCTTCTTTAGCTATAGTCCTGATGGAAGCACCGTCAAATCCTTCTTCTGCAAATAGCTTTTCGGCTGCCTGCAAAATGTCAATTTGTTTATCGTTAAACTCCGTCATTCTTTTTATGTATTAATTACGGTACAAAGTTAAACACTTGTTTAAATTAAACGTTTGTTTAAGTGTTTGTTAACATTTTTTTAACAGAAAACGGTTTCGTAAGGCACTATAGGTAATTTCTATAGTTATATGTTATTTGTTTGTTATTCAGAACGTATAATAAATTTATATAAAGTTTTAATTTATAAAAATTAGAAGTTGATCCAATTTTCAAGAATTTGCTTTCCCTGTGGAGTAAGTACCGATTCCGGGTGAAATTGTACACCTCGAACATCATAAATACGATGCCTTAGCGACATAATATTTCCGTTTTTATCTGTCGAAGTCACTTCTAAAGCGTCCGGAAAGTTGTCCTGATCAACACTCCATGAATGGTATCTGCCTACAGAAATCGTGTCCCCCATTTCGGTAAAAAGGGGTTCGTCTTGTATAGTTATTTTTATATCTGCAGCAATGCCATGATACACCTCCTTGAGGTTGATCAGACTGCCACCAAAAACCTCTCCGATGGCCTGTTGGCCAAGGCAAATTCCGAGTATACTTTTAGTGCTGGCATATTCCTTTATTATGTCTTTTAATAGTCCTGCTTCATCGGGAATTCCTGGGCCGGGAGAGAGTAATATTTTATCGTAATACTTAGGTTCGTCAATATCAATTTCATCATTTCGCAGTACATTTACCTTGCAGTCAAGGTCTTCAAGGTAGTGTACAAGGTTATAGGTAAAGCTGTCGTAGTTGTCGATTACTAATATTTTCTTCATAAAAAGCAGATATATGGCTGCAAATGTATGAAACATTTATCTGTCGTTTAATTGTTTTATAAATCTACTAATTTGGTAGACTATTTATTTTTTTTGTTTATTTTTGTTAGGCTAAAACATCAAAATTATGATCGCTGTGAACCGGAAAAGCGCTTTGTGTATGTGTTGCCTTTTAAATAAAGGAGCATTTGCCGTGGCATAAATTCAGGTTAACAGCCGTATAAAACTGCAAAAGCTTCTCCTTTAGAGAGGCTTTTTTAATTAACAACAGACTATGAAACATCCTGTTTACACGGCTAATTATTTAAAAGCAGGCGTGCTTCCTGATAAGGGAAAAACAGAAAAATGGATAGAAGAATTCTTTGCATGGCTCTTTTGCATAGGCGAAGAATATGCCAATTATGACTATTTTTTAACAAAGGAAAACGAACTTCAAAATGAGCTTATTCACCTTCTTGAATTGTCAGGTCTAGATAGAATCAAAAGCAATTCATTTGCTTTATCCTTAAATAGTAAGGTTGATTTACTTCATCAAAAACTTGAAAATGATTTAAAAGCTATTTTTGAGTTCGATCCGGCAGCCAAATCCCGTGCCGAAGTGCTTATTTCTTATCCCGGTTTTTTTGCCATAGCAGTTTACAGGATGGCACATGAACTATGGCAGAATAACATACCGCTACTTCCCAGAATGATGAGCGAGTATGTTCACAGCAAAGCGGGAATAGATATACACCCCGGGGCAATAATAGGGGAGCGGTTCTTCATAGATCACGGTACCGGTATTGTGATTGGAGAGACCTCGGTAATTGGTGATGATGTGAAAATATACCAGGGAGTAACCTTGGGTGCCCTCAGCGTAAGTAAAGCTGAAGCATCATTAAAAAGGCATCCAACCATAGGCAATAACGTTACAATTTATGCCAATGCAACCATACTTGGAGGCAATACTACAATCGGTGACGGAAGCGTTATTGGTGGAAATGTATGGATAACTAATTCCGTTCCCGCCAATTCACTAGTGTATCATAAAAGCGAGATAAGTATTAAAACAAGGGATTCATTCCCTGAACCGTTAAATTTTGTAATCTAAAATTCAAATTATATATGAAAGCGAACAGCATTTTAGAAACTATAGGCAAGACGCCACATTTAAAACTCAACAAACTATTTCCGGGCCATGATGTCTGGATAAAACTCGAACGTAATAATCCGGGTAACAGCATAAAAGACAGGATTGCCCTTGCTATGATAGAAGATGCTGAGGCTAAAGGTATCCTGAATAAAGACAGCGTTATTATAGAACCTACATCAGGTAATACAGGTATAGGGCTTGCTCTTGTCGCTGCTGTTAAGGGATACAAACTTATCCTTGTAATGCCTGAGAGTATGAGTGTGGAGCGCAGAAAACTAATGTCTATTTACGGAGCTGATTTTGAACTAACACCCCGCGAAAAAGGAATGAAAGGCGCTATTGAACGTGCTGCCGAACTAACAGCAAGTACTCCTAATGCATGGTCGCCAAGTCAGTTTGATAACCAGGCTAATGTTGAAGTGCATAAAAAAACAACTGCACTTGAAATTCTTGAAGATTTTCCTGAGGGGATAGATTATTTAATTACAGGAGTAGGAACCGGAGGTCATATTACAGGTGTAGCGGCCGTTTTAAAGGAAAAACTGCCTAATCTGAAGGTATTTGCTGTTGAACCCGAATTGTCGCCTGTATTGAGCGGAGGAAGTCCGTCACCACACCCCATCCAGGGAATAGGGGCAGGCTTTGTGCCCTCTATTTACAACAGTAGTCTTATTGATGGTGTAATTCAGGTGGGAAAAGATGAGGCTTTTGATTTTGCCCGCGATGTTGCTAAAAAAGAAGGCTTACTTGCAGGTATTTCTACAGGGGCGTCGTTAGCGGCAGTAAATAAAAAGCTTGCCGAAATACCGCAGGGAGCCACTGTAGTTACATTTAACTATGACACAGGAGAACGATACCTTTCTATTGAAGGACTTTTTTAGAAAGTTGCTGAGGCATTTAGTTGCTTAGATTCTTAGGCAATCAGAGCGAAGTAGCAACTTGAGAAAACCTCATTACATAAGAACCTCAGTATCTAAGTAACTTCATAGTAAAACACAAAACCCACGCAATGCGTGGGTTTGTTATTCAATTTAAATACTAAGATTCTTAGTAAGCAAGGTTTACGTTAAGAGTAAACTCATCGTAAATAGCTTTGTCTCCAATGCTTTCGAAGAAGCTTTTAGAACCGTAAGTAATGTCATATTTAGTTCTGTCAACTTTAAGTGTAGTTGTAGCAGCGTTTTTACCAACTTTAAGGTCAAAAGTAATTGGTTTCGTAGTTTTCTTGATTGTAAGGTCAGCAGTTACTGTGTAAACACCTGCAGATTTAACTTTTACAGATTTGAAAACGATTTTTGAAGTTGGGTAAGTAGCAGTACCAAAGAAATCGTCAGCTTTTAAGTGGCCTTCAAGTTTTTCTTTACCTTCACCGGCTTTAAGATCTGTTGACTCAAGAGAGTTCATATCTACAGTAACGTTACCGCCTGTAAGTTTGTCTCCTTTAAACGTAAGAACACCGTCTTTAACGCTGATTGTACCTTCGTGTTTTCCAGTTACTTTTTCACCAACCCAGCTGATTTTACTTTTAGCAGCGTTGATTTTTTTGTCCTGAGCTGTAGCTGTTATCGTTGTAAGAGCTACTACTAATGCAATTGCAATTGTTTTAAGATTCTTCATTGTTTTTAAAAAAATTATTTGGGTTTATTAAATTTACTAAATTAAATATTAAAGCGTTACGAAAAGTTCTTCAGAAGGTTTTCTTACTTTAACAAAATGCTGGTTAGCATCTTCTTCATGCCTGTAACCTACAGCAGCAATAACAGCAGCATGAAGTCCCAGTTTGTCCAGTCCTAAAATTTTGTTGAACTCTTCAGCATTGAAACCTTCCATTGCTGTAGTGTCTATTTTAAGGATTGCAGCAGTATTTACAAGTGTAGAAAGTGCAATATAAGACTGTTTTGCAGTCCAGATGTTTTTCTGCTCCTCTGTAAGGCCTCCTAAAAATCCTGAGATATAATCTCCGAAACCTTTAAGGTTATCTGCATCAATGCCTCTTGTTTTGCTTATGTTGTTTATATATGTTGCTACGTGCTGGTCTCCTACGTTAAGTTCGTTAGCAAAAACAAACAGGTAAGACGAGTCGGCTATAACATTTTGGTTATTACCTCCGGCAGCAGCTTTAAGCTTGTTGCGCATTTCTTCAGACTCAACAACAAATATTTTATACGGTTGAAGACCTACAGATGAAACACTAAGCCTTACAGCTTCTTTCAGGGTTTCAAGATCTTCTTTAGATACTTTTTTTGTAGTATCATATTTTTTGGTAGCATATCGCCAGTTAAGGCTTTCTAAATAATTGATCATTTTTTGGTGTAATTAAATTGTTCTGTATTTTTCTAACAGTGTATTTAGTTGTTCAAGTTCGGCAGAGGTAATATTAGCTGCAAATTTTTCCTCATGTGCATCTACTAAAGGATCAAGTTCTTCCAAAAGGTAAAGCCCTTTTTCAGTAATTAAAACCTCCATTTTTCTGCGGTTTTCTTCACATACTTCACGGGTTACAAGTCCTTTCAGTAGTAATTTATCTACCAATCGGGTAGTGTTGCTGGTTTTAGCAATCATTCGTTCCTGTATCACACACATGTTTGCAGGCTTGCCTTTCTGACCTCTTAATATCCTTAAAACATTAAATTGCTCAGAAGACAGGTCGTAAGACTTTAATACTTCGTGGAAGCTTTCGCCAATAACATTTTGTGTATACAAAATATTCAGCATAACCTTCTTTGCAGTAGGTATAGCGCTAGTTGATTTTATGATATCTTCTATTTTCATATTTGTAAATACAAAATTTGTATGTACAAATGTAACAATGTTTTTATTTGTATATACAAATGTAGTGTTAAAATTTTCTTAAAATTTTTAATGAAGCTTTTTAGGGCCTAATTTTAGAGGATTAAATGAATTCAAACAAAAGTTATGAAGAACAATCTGACTAAAGGCCTATTTATATTGTTTGCGGGAGTGCTGTTTATATCCTGTAATAAAAAAATGGAACAAAAACAAGAGGTTACTCAGGAATCAAAGGTAGAAGAAGTAGAACAACCAGTTCCACCAACACCTTTAAAGGTATATTCTAAAGATGGTGTGAGTGTAAAAGCATATGATTTTGATAAACTGGAATACTTTCTTACCCAAAAGAATGACACTACATATGTTGTCAATTTCTGGGCTACATGGTGTGTTCCCTGTGTGGAAGAGCTGCCGCATTTTGAAGAACTGAATGCCAAATACAAAAAAGACAAGGTAAAAGTGATGCTGGTAAGCCTTGATATGTACAAAATGGTAGAAACAAAACTGCTGCCGTTCATAAAAGGCAAACAGCTTAAAAGTGATGTTGTGTATTTAAGAGACCCTGACCAGAATACATGGCTGCCAAAAGTAGATTCAACCTGGAGTGGGGCATTGCCGGCAACACTTATATATAATAAAGACAGGCGCAGGTTTTACGAGAAATCGTTTACCTATGCAGAACTGGAAAAAGAAGTAAGCAATTTTAAATAACTATACATATATGAAAACCGTAAAAATTTTAGGAACAGTAATGCTTGTTGCATTCTTAAGTGCATTTGGAGTTAAAAATGCACCAACAGGCTATAAAGTAGGGGACATCGCAACCGATTTCAGCCTTAAGAATGTTGACAATAAAAAAGTATCGTTAAAAGATATTAAAGACGCTAAGGGTTATGTAGTTGTATTTACCTGTAATCATTGCCCTTATGCACAGGCCTACGAAGACCGAATCATCGCTCTTGACAAAAAGTACAAAAAACTAGGGTACCCTATAGTAGCCATTAACCCAAACAATCCTGAAAAGGTTGCAGACGATAGTTTTGCTAAGATGCAGGAGAGGGCTAAAGCAAAAGGATTTACTTTTCCATACCTGTTAGATGAAGGTCAAAAAATATTCCCTCAGTATGGCGCTACAAAAACGCCTCACGTTTATATCCTTCAGAAAACAGCTAAAGGGAATGTGGTGAAATACATTGGCGCCATAGATGACAATTATGAAGATGCAGCAGCTGTTAAAGTAAAATATGTGGAGAATGCTGTTGATGCCCTTGTAAAAGGAAAAGAAGTTAGCGTAAAAGAGACAAAAGCTATTGGCTGTTCTATAAAAGCATAATACCTTTGCCAAAAACCATACAAATGAATATATCTCAGGAAGAATGGTGGGAAAAGGCTCAGTCAGACAGTAATGCTGTTATACTGGACGTCCGCACCGAAGATGAATGGAACCGTGGTATTATACCTGGTGCCATCAATATTGATATTTACAAAGGACAGGGCTTTATCTATGCGGTTGAAGAACTGGATAAAAGCAAGAATTATTATGTTTACTGTGCTGCCGGTGCACGTAGTGCCCAGGCTTGTAATATAATGAACCAGCTTGAAATCCCTAATACTTTCAACCTTATAGGCGGAATATCCCAATGGGATGGCCCGGTTGTAGCACCGGAATAAGCTAAACCTTTTAAAAATAAAAAGAGCCTTTCGGCTCTTTTTTTATATCTAATCGTTACGATTTCTTATTCTTACCGTTATTGAACTTTACTTTTTCAACTACCGGAGCAGGTTTTTTAGGTCTTTGTGGTGGGCCTTTCATAGCCGGTTTCTTAGCAGCAGGCTTTTTAGGTTTGTCAAAAGGGGCAGGCGCTGGCCTTTCACTTTTGGCTTTAGCTACAGCCTCTTTGTTTTGGTTGATTACATCCTGTGCATTTTTTGGTTCTTCTTTAGTACCGCGCAGGTGAATGATAAGTGCGTTTAAAAAGTTACGCAATACCTGATCGCCACACTCCATATAATTAGGGTGGTCTTCATTGCGGAAGAAAGCGCCAAGCTCTGCTTTAGAGATTCTGAAATCTACCAGTTCTAATATTTCAACAATCTGGTCATCCCTTAACTGAAGTGCTACACGCAGCTTTTTAAATACATCGTTATTATTCATTCTTGCTTAATTTTTAGCAAAAGTAGTCATTTTTAGTGGATTTTGTTAGTGTCTATGCGTGGATTTGTGGATTTGGTTATTCGCTATAATGTTACTTTAATTGCTAAAATACAATATGGTACGCCTGGTTAACAACACACTGTCTTCTCTGCGGATCATTTGAGACCTTTATGGTTAATTGAAATGTATCATTATCGTTTGCTCCAAGTAACCAAATTAATCAAATAGCCACACATACGCTTCTGCAAACTCTTTTCCCCAAAGGGTTTCGTTATGCCTTCCATTATGAACTATCTTTTTGTGTATTTTTTTGTTGCTCATTTTGGTGTCTACAATCTCGAGCATACGGTCAAGATCGGCTATCATTTCGGTGCTTTCATGATCTCCGGCCATAAAATTGAGCTTAGCATCTATGCGTGGTGTATTAATGGCGACATCATAAATAGCATCACTAAACCAGAATGAAGGCGAAAAAATGCCTGCTTTACCAAACACTTTAGGATACTTTAAAATTGCATAGAAAGAAACAAGTCCACCTAATGAACTGCCCATAATGGCCGTGTTTTCTTTGTCAGGTTTGGTACGATAGTGTTCGTCGATATAGGGTTTGAGCGTATTTACCACAAAATCAAGATAACTGTCAGCCTGACCACCGCCGTATTTTTCGTTGTGATGGGGTGTCAGTTCATCTACACGTTTATCGCCACCATGCTCTATTCCGATAACAATGCTTTGTGCTTTAAGACTGTCGAGTTGTTCATCAACGCGCCATTCACTCGAAAAAGCTGTCGACTTGTCAAAAAGGTTCTGCCCGTCATGCATATATAGTACCGGGTAACTTTTCGATTTATCATTATAATTACGAGGAAGGTAAACCCATATCTTCCTGTCGGTTTGCAGTTGTGGGGAATGTATCGTGAACGTGGATATATTATCGGAGTAAATGTGCTCCTGTGCTTTAGTATTCATAAAGGTAAGATACAAAAATAGCAATAGAAATTTGTGGCCCATATGTTTGTTTTTTTTGAGCAAAAGAATAATTTAGCTAAAATTAACGATTACGATGAATACCTACGAAGAAAAACTGAGCTTACTGACTGAGATGATTGCTTTTGCTAAAATTGACGGCAGTATACACGAGCGCGAGTACCAGTTTCTTACACTTGTGGCAAGTCAGCTAAGGGTTGAAAAAGACACTTTTGAAAGCCTTTTTAATGAACCTGCAGAGCACGTAGTTGTAAAATCCGAACACCAGCGCATTCTTCAGTTTTACAGGCTTGCACTCCTTATGCAGGCAGATGGTGTACTTCATGATAACGAACAGGTGGCGATACGCGAACTGGGTATCAATATGGGATTAAGTCCTTTTGCTATGAAAGGAGTTCTCAACGAAATGAAGCGTTCTCCAACCGGAATGATAGATTCAGATCTTTTGCTGGCACTTTTCAGGGCGCAGCAGAATTAAAGTTATACTATATTAAGTCCTCCTCATGAGGACTTTTTTATTTTGAGCAGATATTCAATTGGTCACAATCTTAACCCAATTAAAACTATAGGAGCTGTTTTAGGACTTATATTTATGAAAAACAATAAATTATGTCTGGTAAAAAACAATTTGGTGTCTGGATGGATACCCGTAATGCAACAGTAATAGGTAAGGAAACTCAGGATGGTGACAACTTCGTCGTGCTTGGACACGTAACTAATCCCGGAGCCGAAAGTAATTCCAGTGAAAAAGCGCAAAATAATCAGGAGATAGATCTAACACACAAATTCTTTAAGGAAATTGCTGCCCTTATGCAAAATATAGATGAAATACATATTACAGGTACGGGAGATTCGCAGGAACAGTTTATAAAATTTCTTGCAGAAACTCCACAGTACAAAAATGCGGTTTCCAGCGAAAGCACATCCAATAAAATGAGCGATGAAAAGCTGATTGAAATGATTACCAAATATTTTAAATAACAGGTATAGGAATAAATAATAAATGCTCCGTAACAGGAGCATTTATTATTTATAATACGATCTAAAATTCAGAAAGATGTTATTTAAAAGGTAGAGTTGTCTGCGTTTTCATCTACTTCAAATATACCGAAGGTGTTATTATCAGTATCTATAAAGTACCCCTGCCAGCATTTACCATGTACGGCAAACTTTGGTAATGCTACCTGTCCGCCATTATCGTGTATAGCATCAGCAATATCATCAAAGTTTTCAACCTGTATAGAGCAGGTAAAAGCATTCATGCCGGTTTCGGTATCGGGCGCAGGAGCAGGACGCTTTAAGAGGCCGCCGTGCATGCCATTGGTTTCAATACGGTAATACTCTATGGGTAATTCTTTGTCTTCCGTAAATTTCCAGCCAAAGACATTGCTGTAAAAAGCTATTGCTTTTTGCGGATCGGTAGCTTGAATCTCAAAGTAGGCTATAGTATTCATATCTTATTTGTTGATAATTAAAGATATAAAAATTTAAGATGCTCTATAGTATCGTAAGATTGTTTAAGATTTGTTTAACAGGATGTTTTGCCATATTATAGAGAGATGCTTACTGGAGTTGAATAGGTATTAATTGCATATGCAGTCCCCAATCTAAAAGCGAATCGAAATTAATCATATAAATACCCCTAATCGAGTTGATTCTTCTATTAGCTTAGCTAATTTAGTCCTTGCTTGTTCATTTGATCCAAAATCTTTAGAAGTAAGAGATATGTCTCTTTCCTCTATATATAATTTAAATTGCAAAAAGATATTTGTAAAAAATTCTTTATTAAGTTTGTTTTCTGCGACACCAATTTCATAAATAACAGGGAACGCTTTTATTATGGCACCAAAGCCAATAGACTTTGATATAATATATTCATTAGGATTATTCCATTCTTCAGTAAATGCTTCCTTAACTCCAGAATAAAGATTAAATAAAATTTTATAAATTATTGTATCCTGTTCATCTATAAAATACTGTCTTAATACACAGCGATGATCTGGGAGTAGAAATTCTCCATTTTTAAGCTTCCTAGTATCTTCATCTGGATTTTTTGAAATTAATTCAAGCATGTATTTAATAAATGTACCTTGTGATAAAGAGGCTAATGTTTGTGTTTGATCTTTAACTCCAAGCATTTTTAATCTATTATAATAAGGTGAATCTTTTTCTTTATTCATAGCACGAGCTGTTTCGTGACTGGTTTTATATGGACTTCGTTTATTTGATAAGTCAAACAAATCGTAAATCAATGACATATTTACACGAGTTTGCTTACTATTGATAATGGAAAATACATATGCTTTCTCTTCTGGATAAAGATTGAACATAAGTACAACTGGCAATTGAAACTTTCCTAAATTATTTGAAGCTTTTAACCCCTCTAATCGATGTTGACCATCTATAACTTCCCCTAAAATTTCATTTTCATCGAAAACTATGCTATTTTCCTTAATTTTTATTTTAGCATCTTCCCTTACAGCTAATATTATTGGAGTTGGAAACGTAGCGTCAGGATCTCCGGTATATTTTGCAATTTCTTTGATTCTACTATCTGATTGTTCTCTCTGTACAGCATCAGGATTCTCGTTTCTTCTTTCAATAGTTGCAATTTTTGCTAAAATTGATGCTTCTATCGACGTTAAAAAAAAAGTTCCTATGGGCTGATCTACTTTTATAAAAAATATTTCTTTCATAATTCAATTCCATTTGGATCTTGAGTAATTTCTTTTCCAGCTACAATCGTTTCTTCAACTTTTTTATCATCTTCATCACTAAAAAGAGGATCGTTTATAAACTTGAATTTATTTAAATTATCATCTAATTTTAAAATACAATAGCTATATGATACTAATATAATTGAAATTATATATAGTACTAATTGTGTATAATCTAGATTCAATTCTGGTTCAACAGCTTTATCAGTTGCTTTTGATTGTATTGCTGCATATATAGTACCAGCAATAAATAAATAGAAGAAAGCCGCTATAATGGTAAATGTTTTTAGTGTTTTAAATAAAAGTTTTTTTGAGTTTAAAAAATTTATAAATATAGGACCCAAAACGGATGCAACTAAAGCAATAGAGTATGTATAAAAACTTCCATTTATTGAATCTATATATATAGAGTAGGATAAACTTTTATCATTGGCATAATACTTTACAATCATATTGGCTAGCATTCCGCATTGCCCTGTAATGATAGTAAAAATAAACCAAATTAAAAATTCGCTTTGGTGATTATTTATGACTCCAAATGGTGAAACAATTATGGTCAATATCCTTCTTACAAAGCTTCGCTTCTTTTTACGATTAAGTGTTTGCAAAATTTATACTTTTTATATGTGTAAAAGTAACAAATTTTTCTTACAATTACACTTTCTCCTGCAACGCTTTAATTTCATCCCTTAGTTTGGCAGCCATTAAGAAGTCAAGTTCTTTGGCAGCTTTCTCCATAGCTTTACGCTTATCGCGAATAATCTTTTCTATATCGCCTTTAGCCATATAAGTCGTATCCGGTTCGGCAGCAATTTTAGGTGCATGCTCCAGTTTATACGCTTCGCTTCTGCCAAGGGTGTTTTTCTCGATTTTCTTATTCAGCGCTACCGGTACTTTACCGTGGGCTATATTATAGTTGTGCTGCTTCTCACGCTTGTAGTTGGTTTCATCAATGGTGCGCTGCATACTATCGGTAATCTTATCACCATACATAATGGCCTTACCATTTATATTACGTGCTGCACGGCCTACTGTCTGCGTAAGCGAACGGTTGCTTCTCAAAAAGCCTTCCTTATCGGCATCCAGTATTGCAACAAGCGAAACTTCCGGTAAATCCAAACCTTCCCTTAAAAGGTTGACACCAATAAGTACGTCAAATATACCACGTCGCAAATCCTGCATGATCTCAACGCGTTCCAGTGTATCAACTTCTGAGTGAATATAACGGCATCTTATAGATACCTTCGTCAGGTATTTGGCAAGCTCTTCAGCCATACGTTTGGTCAGTGTGGTAACCAATACACGTTCGTCAAGTTCTACACGTTGCTGTATCTCTTCAATAAGGTCGTCAATCTGGTTAAGGCTTGGGCGTACTTCAATAATAGGGTCTAACAACCCCGTAGGCCTTATGATCTGCTCTACATACACACCACCTGATTTTTGCATTTCATAATCGGCAGGAGTAGCGCTTACGTATACTACCTGATTTTGCATGGCTTCAAACTCCTCAAACTTAAGCGGACGGTTGTCCATTGCTGCCGGAAGTCGGAAACCAAACTCTACAAGGTTCTCTTTACGCGAACGGTCACCACCATACATGGCGTGTACCTGGCTCACAGTAACGTGGCTTTCGTCAATTACCATAAGGAAATCTTTAGGGAAATAATCCAGAAGGCAGAACGGACGAGTACCCGGAAGCCTGCGGTCAAGGTAGCGCGAATAGTTCTCGATACCTGAACAATAGCCAAGTTCACGAATCATTTCAAGGTCAAAGTTGGTACGTTCCTCAAGGCGTTTTGCTTCAAGGTGTTTGCCTATTTCTTTAAAATAGTCTACCTGTTTTACAAGATCCTGCTGAATATCCCAAATGGCACTTTGCAGTACATCCGGACTCGTAACGAACATGTTAGCAGGGTAAATGTTTAAGCGGTCATAACGCTCTATCACTTTAGAAGTAGCTTTATCAAAAGCTTCTATCTCTTCAATTTCATCGCCAAAGAAGTGGATACGGAAAGGTTCGTCACCATAGCTTGGGAAAACTTCTACTGTATCGCCTTTAATACGGAAGGTACCGGGTGTAAAGTCGGCTTCAGTACGGGCATAAAGACTTTGTACCAAACGATGTAATAGCTTGGTACGCGATATCATTTCGCCTTTGGCAATAGATACTACGTTTTTTTGGAATTCCACGGGGTTACCTATACCGTAAAGGCAGGAAACTGATGCAACTACAATAATATCGCGCCTGCCTGAAAGGAGGGAAGAAGTCGTACTTAGACGCATCTTTTCCAGTTCCTCGTTAATGGAAAGGTCTTTTTCTATGTAAGTTCCCGTAACGGGTATATAGGCTTCAGGCTGGTAATAGTCGTAATAGGATACGAAATACTCTACCGCATTGTTAGGGAAAAATTGTTTGAATTCACTGTACAGCTGTGCCGCCAGTGTTTTGTTGTGGGCCAGTACTAATGTAGGTTTCTGTACTTCCTGTATTACATTGGCCATGGTAAAGGTTTTACCACTACCTGTAACTCCCAGTAGCGTCTGGAAACGTTCTCCTGCATCAATCCCCGCACTAAGTTGTTTAATAGCCTCGGGCTGGTCACCCGTTGGCTTATAGTCAGATACTACGTTGAATCTCATTCTGTTTGGCTTTTTTACAAAGATAAGAATTATAGTGTTCAGTAGCCAGTGGCAGTTTGCAGTTTTGGGACGGATTTAAGGTTGTCTTATCTTAAATGACGAAGTTATATCTAAGAGATTCTTCATTTCGTCACGGTGCATTCAGAATGACAAACGTTATGTTATTCTGACGAAGGAATAATCTAAAAAAAAATGCTCCAAACAGTATAGGAAAAAAATCCACTTTTAATGGTAACGATACCGTCTTTTAATAGCATGTTGCGTAGGTCTCGGCCAGGGGAGATGCCTTTACTGTTTGGAAAATTATAAGATATGTTGCAGTGAGGCTTTCCTGCATCACATAGCCTGTAATAGCTGCCTTACCAATTCTTTCGTGTGAAACGATGTGAAATAGACTCTCGTGCCGTTCTTGTAAAAATTATACCAATATTTATTTTCGTAAATATCTGCAAGTTTTACTGTGATCTCACGCTGTTCCGGAGTGATGCGTACTTCGGCTTCATAAGTAATCTTGCTTATTTTCATCTGCACCAAAAAGCCTGAAGCATGAAAATAATGGCAAAACACATTGTTGCCCTGTTCTATGATATCAAAGTAAAAATGGGTATACCGATGGGGTCTTAGTGCTTTAACAGCGGTAACAATGTCCTCGTCTTTTGGAATAAAATATCTTTTTTCATGTCCGTCCAGTATATGCCTGAGCTTGTTATCAGTGCTGTAAAATCCCGTTATATTCCGCACGCCTGTTGTGTCGTCGTGTGAGGTGACAGGCCTCTCGTTAAGGCGAATATCTCTGACAAAAGATTGCGGCGGGACTAGCTCTTCAAGCGACCTGTAATATGGTTTAGCCACATTTTCATACTGGAAAGAGCTTTCGGACTCATATGCACTGCGTGTTGAATTATGTATTCTATTGTTTATAGTATCAACACGCCTGTACAAGTTTACCTTCCCATCTTCATCATACAATACATGAGTTTCTTCACTTCCGGAAAGCAACGGCATATAATTATCATAGAGTATTTTCCTGCCGAATTGTACTTTCCCATATCCGTGTAAAACGCGTGAAACTTCCCGTCCGTAAATGTCCTGTACAAGAATTCCGGTTAGTATTTCATCACGATAAGAGTCTTTTCCGTACGCATCGTATATCCTGTATCCATTCACATTTTTGAGATTAAAAAAATATAGTCCGTAAGCTTTTGAAGTGTCGGTGGCCATATCTTCGTACACCTCGGTTTCCCATCTTGATGTGCCATGATGCTCTACTTTTTTCAGGTATCCGTTATGGTAGGTTTCCTTATAATATTCATATAGGAGTTTTGTTTCTGTCTCATCGATAACACCTCCAAAGTGATTTTTGTATACAACCTTTTTTGGTACCAATTCAGTTCCTTTTACATAGGGTACTAACGGTTCAGGTTCAAGAAAGTAATGGCCATATTCGGTGTCGAAAAAACCGTTTTCCCGCATTTCGCTGATAAGATAGGTTTCGTAACCATAGTTATAGGTTTTCACCTTCTTGCAAATGGTTCCGTTCTTATCATATACAAACGGCTTATACCCTTCGGAATCGTCAAAAAATTCTTTGCTGTATTTTTTTGTTTTGATTACTTTTTCTGTTTCCAGGCTTATCTGCTGCACGGCAATTTTTGTCCTTTTGTGGTCACGAACTTCTAAACAGCGTTTTGAGAGCTTCCCTTCCGGGTTAAAATGATTGGCTTCCCACACTACATAGTTATTTATTTCCTTAGGATTGTAATAGGCAACATTATACACGCCAGGATGAAATAACTCTTTGTTGTAGCTCTCGCCATAAAAATAGAGTCTGCGTTTGTAAAACTTACCATCCTGGTATTTGTCAGTTTGTACCAGGACATCATCTTCATAAACTTTTTTCGTTAAATATTCGGTATTTAATGCCTCCTGTAGTGTAAGCGGTTCATTGCTAAAACTGCTGATGTAGCGCACTTTTCTCTTTGGCAGCGCCTCATGTATGCCTGGTATAAGCGGAAAAAGTGATCCATAATACCTTGTGTCAATCCCATATTTTTCTTCCAGACCTGATAATATGAATTCCTCAACGCTCTCAATAGCTTTCTCTCCAGGTATAGATACATTTTTAAGTTCGCCATTTTTATGATAGCCCACCTGGATTTTTTTCTCTTGTTCCCCATCTTTTGACGAGAGGTAATAAACTTTTCCATTTGTGCCATAATATTCGGGAGAAATCCAATATACAGCTATAGTGCCCTCAGGACAGAATACCTCGACCTTGGAATATATAAGTTTAAGGTATTCATAATGTTCAATCTCATAATAATCATATTTTCCTATACTTAATCGATGATGGTGTAATGTAATGGCTTTAAGACCAATATATTGTCTGAGCAATTTTTCCGGAGCATCAGAAGGCTGTACATAAAGCGCTAGACCAATTAGTTTTCCCAAAAAATAGGATTCTGTCTTTATTGGCTTATTATCGATGTAGTATTCTTTATTGTATGTGGCATCATCAGAAATATCATTTTCATTAAGTATTTCTTTATTTCTGCCGTTTCTGTAAATTATTGTTTCCATTAGCTTGGCCTATATATCAATCAAAGCATTCCATCATCAACAGGTCACCTTCTGCATGTTCTACAACTACAACACCATCGTTAAGCGATTCATTGCTGCTTCCTGTACGGTAACCAATGATAAGTTCATCATTATTTAGTTCGTATTTAAGGTTTTTACTATTGATACCTGATACCTTGCCAACAGGGATAAGCGAAAGGGGAGTCCCTGAAGGATACCATTTCTCAAACTTTTTAGGAAGCAGGAATACTTTAGAATGATCGTCCAACACTACAATTTTAAGTTTATCACGAAAACGGACGATATTAGTAATGTTTGTTATCGTATGATCGGCACGTTTTCCCGTTGCCCATATAACATTAGCAGCAGGAATGCCGCGACCTATCAGATATTCAAAAGCCTTTTCAAGATCAGTTTTATTCTGGTCGGGAGTATGCACGATTTCCAGAGGATATTGCTTTTCTAAAAAATAGTCAGGATCAAAACCACGGTCAAAATCACCCAAAAGTACATCTACTTTAATACCCAGGTCAATAACACGGTGCATCGCACTATCGAGCACAATAACCAGAGGCGACCATTCCAGTAGCTGACCTAACAGTTCCTTACTGCATTCGGCGCCATTGGCAATTATTAAAGCGGGTTCCTGATCGTCGCGTACTATATGGTGTGATGACATTTTTTGTTGCGTCTAAAATTGAAGGTCATAAAATCAAAAGTCCTCCGTATGAGGGAGGACTTCAAAGTTACATACATATTTTAACTTTATTACTTTCGTTTTTAGACTTTATTCTATAGTATACTCTGTAGCCGATACTTCACCAAGCCTGAAATAACCTAAAGCAAAATTGCCTTCATTAGTCTGGTTTACAATGTTACCACGTGCATTTACCGGAGGTGTCTGGAATGGCCCGCTTCCGGCACCACCTTCAACCATAGATATAATTATATTCATATAATTATAATAACGTTCTGAAACGCCCTGAAGTCTAATACCTATAACATCACCGGCTTTAAAGTCTTCATCATCTATAAAGTTGAACATCTGGTTGCCCTGTAAAAACTCATCTTTAATGGCATCATAATCGGGGTAAGGGCGAACAGGAGTATCAAAACGGGTTACATAAAAGTTGTCTTCATCTCCATTATCTTTAAAATAGAAGCGCACCTCAATATCATCCCCTGCAAAGCCGCCTTCGTTATTTTGTACAATAGCGCCAATATCCGGAGTTGCATATAGTGTTTCTGTAGCAGTATAGGTTTGTCCGTCATGCTGAACGGTTAGCGTATAGCTTTCCCCAATTGCAGGAACAAAATCACTGCATACATATTGTCCTGTACCAGGAGTTTCTATAAATTCAAAAACTGTATTAAAACTATTAGTAATAAATACTGTAGCTCCAGATACCACAGGTACGGTATTTTCATAATAACTTCCTGTTGTGGTAAGTTTTATGGTTTGTACCCTGCCGTTAGTACCTTTAATCCAGTTGATAGAGGCATCTACCACAAGTTTAGGAGCCGAAGTATTAAGGTCTACATCAACTACTTCTTCACAGGCAGTAAAGAAAACAGCGATTAGCAGTAAGAGTATATATTTTATGTTTTTCATAATGCTTAGAATTTAAAGTTGTACGTTACACTCGGAATGATGCCAAAAATAGAAAGCCTTACAGCTTCATTTCTTCCACTGTCTTCATTCTGCCTAAAGGTTATTGAAGCCGAATTTTGCCTGTTGTACAGGTTGTAGATACTAAATACCCATTCGCCCTGCCAGCCTTTGTTTCTTTCAGGTTTTGGTACATAAGTCGCCGAAACATCAAGGTGATGATACATAGGCAGTCGGTCGCCGTTTCTTGGGCCAAATACAGGAATGTTTATATCGCCATATTGGTATTGCCCTGTCGGGTAAGTAGCAGGCTGGCCTGACTGTAATGCGAATATTGCCCCAAAAGACCATTTTTTGGTGTATTGGTATGATCCTGTAACCGAAAGATTATGCAATTTATCATAACCGGCACGGTACCAGTCTCCATTATTAATACCTGTTTCGCCCGGAGCCCTGCCCGGAGTTTGTTGTTCAGAACGGGATAGGGTGTAAGAGATCCATCCTGTTAGTTTCCCTTTGTTCTTGCGTAATAATACTTCAAGTCCGTATGATCTTGCTCTACCGTTAAGCAGTACCTGCTCAATAGCTTTGTTAGCAATAAGATCGGCACCATCTATGTAGTCCAGTTTATTCTTTATCTTTTTATAGAATGATTCCACTTCAAGCGTATATGTATCGTTTTTGAAGTTTCTAAAGTATCCTACAGCAAACTGGTCTAATAATTCAGGTTTTGTAAAGTTATCACTTGGCGCCCATACGTCGAGCGGCGTAGGTGATGAGGTATTAGTTATAAGGTGCAGGTATTGCGCCATACGGTTATAGCTTGCTTTTACAGATTGGCTTTCATTAAGTGTATAAGCTACAGATACACGTGGTTCCAGATTATTGAAATCGGCTATAGTCTTGCCGCTTCCGTAAAACTGAGTACCGGTAGGAGTTCCTTTTTCGTATATTTTCAACTGTTGGTCAAAAGTTACTGCCTGGTTATTGGCATATAGATTCATATTTTGAGAACCTAAACGATAGAACATACTGTAGCGAACGCCGTAGCTTACCGTGATCTTATCGCTTATCTCCTGTTCTGCGTCTACATATATAGCAGGTTCAAAAGCATGTTTCTTTTCCAACTGGTCATAGTTAATTGCTGAATCAGGCCCTGTAGGTGTTACAGTTCCAGGGTTAAAGTCATAGTATATAGCATTAACACCGTAATTCAGTTTGAACTTATCACTTATATAATGTTTAAGGTCATATTTAAAGTTGTAATTTTTTATACCTGAATCCCATTTAAGGCCAATGAATCCAAGCTCAAGACCATAGTAATAATCGCTATAAATCAGGCTTGTATTAGCAAAAAGCTTGTCACTGAACAAGTGATTCCATCGGAGGTTTAGCACAGCGTTGCCATATACGTTATTAAAGCTGTCACTAATGTCAAGTAAGTCACGACCGAAGTATCCGGAAAGGTATATGTTGTTATTTTCACTAAGCTTGTAGCTCAGTTTTGTATTCAGGTCATAGAAATAGGCTGAATTATCACTACCGGAAGCCTTTAGAAACAGATGTGCATAAGATGCCCTTCCGCCAATAAGAAAAGATCCCCTGTCTTTTACAATAGGGCCTTCTGCAAGTAGCCGGCTCGATATAGCACCTATACCACCAGTCATATGAAACTCTTTATTATTACCTTCTTTCTGGTAAATATCGAGTACAGAAGACAATCTGCCACCATAGCGTGCAGGGATGCCGCCTTTATATAGTTTAAGGTCTTTTATAGCATCAGAATTGAAAACCGAAAAGAAACCAAACAAGTGAGAAGAGTTATAAATTGTAGCTTCATCTAACAAAATAAGATTTTGATCTGCTGACCCACCACGTACGTTGAATCCGGATGCGCCTTCTCCCGCATTGGTTACACCGGGTAGGGTAAGGATTGACTTTAAAACGTCTACTTCACCCATGACTACAGGCATTTTCTTGATCTCTTCTGCCGATAGCCTGTTAACGCTCATTTCAGGCTTTCGTATCTCTGCACGCTTTACGTTGTTGGTGATCACAACTTCGTCCAAAACCTTGCTGTCTTCGGTAAGGCTATAGTTCTTACGTATGTTGCTGTTAAGGACTATAGTTTCTTCTTTAGCTACAAAACTTACATAGCTAACCTGTACAGTATACGTTCCGGGAGGAAGCGATATAGAGAAAAATCCGTATTCGTTTGTAGAGACGCTTTTTTGAAGTTCTTTGATGTATACGCTGGCGCCAATGAGAGTTTCATTACTGCTGTCGTCGGCAATGGTACCGCTAAGCGTAAACTTTTCCTGTGCAAAGACAGTACTAAAAATGAGCAGAAGGAGTACCGAGAGGTATCCTTTTTTGTGTGAGATCATGTTCGATTGGTTTTGTTGAGGCTTTATACCCTGGTGATTGATTGATGATTGAACTCCTTTCAGGAAAATAGTTTTATAAATCCATGCTTCTGATTTTTTCTATATAACGATGTTAGACGCCTTTAAGTATCATATGTTACATTGTTTTACGGTTATTTAATACGAAACCGCTTATTTTTTATACCAAACCCTATTAGTAAGGGGGTTAATGTCGAAGTGACAAAATAGGAAATAAAAAAAGCTCCCGGTTGAGGAGCTTTATATGTTTTAATATTCAAATGGCGTTGAATCGAGATTAGTAACCTTTTTATTTTTTATATCTACAGTCGCGCGAAATTGATTCATATATTTCATTTGTCCATTCGAAGGGCTTTCAGCATCTAATGTCACCATTCTTTTGTTACTTTCCGAAGTTTCCCAGCACTTATATTTGGGTTGAATATGTGAATGATATTGTTCAATCTGAGATTCTATCCTCCTAACGTGCTTATCTTTTTGTGCAATATCTATTGCAAGTGAGTCCAAACTATATAAGCTGTCAACACTTCTTTCAAATTTTCCCATCCAATGTTTCCCATAACGCGAAATCATTATCTTATTGGTTTTTTCGTTATTTATTTCTGTTCTTACTTTAGTCATATCATCAACTTCACATCCTCCTATAATGTGAAATCTGAATTTATATGTATAGTCAACGATCTGCCGTTGCTTATCTTTTTCGTTCGGCATTCCATAGACCTCATAAATGGGATATTTTATATTCATTATAGAATCCGTTATGTTTTCAATAGAATCAGTATAGGTGATTTGTTTGTTTTTGGGTTTGTCATCATTTGCCAATGATTTATTATGATTATTTAGAAACCATCCTAATCCAAAAGAGACAAGAGCAGTTATGATAATAATTACAGCGACAATTTTTTTCCTAATCATAACTATAGATTAATTTATGGACTAATATATAAAAAAAGCTACCCTTTCGGATAGCTTTTAAATATGAATTCAAAAAAGGATTAAACCAGTTTTGCAAGTATAGCGTTAAATGTTGCGCTTGGCCTCATTGCTTTGTCAGTAAGGTCATAGTTAGGGTGGTAATAACCGCCTATTTCCTGTGGCTTACCTTGTGCACCAATAAGTTCAGCATTAATTTTAGCTTCGTTTTCAGTAAGGTCTTTAGCGATCTCTTCAAACTTAGCTTTTAGTTCAGCATCTTTCGTTTGAGCTGCAAGAGCCTGAGCCCAGTAAAGTGCAAGGTAGAAGTGAGAACCACGGTTATCAATTTCACCAACTTTACGTGCAGGAGACTTGTCATTCTCAAGGAACTTCTCATTAGCAGCGTCAAGCGTTTCGCTTAATACAAGTGCTTTAGAATTGTCTAAAGTCTGTCCAAGATGCTCTAATGATACACCAAGGGCAAGGAACTCACCAAGAGAATCCCAACGAAGGTAACCTTCTTCAACAAACTGCTGAACGTGTTTAGGGGCAGAACCTCCCGCACCTGTTTCAAACAATCCACCACCGTTCATAAGAGGAACGATAGAAAGCATTTTAGCCGATGTACCAAGCTCAAGGATTGGGAATAAATCTGTAAGGTAGTCACGCAGTACGTTTCCTGTTACAGAGATAGTGTCTTCACCTTTACGAATTCTCTCAAGAGAGAAGTTAGTAGCATCTACCGGGTTCATGATACGAATGTCAAGTCCGTTAGTATCGTGGTCTTTCAGGTATGTTTTTACCTTTTCGATAATTTGTAAATCGTGAGCCCTGTTTTCGTCTAACCAGAAAACAGCAGGAGTAGCAGATAATCTTGCTCTGTTTACAGCAAGTTTAACCCAATCCTGAATAGGAGCATCTTTAGTCTGGCACATTCTGAAAATATCACCTGCCTCAACTTTTTGCTCCATGTATACAGTACCGTTATTGTTGTCTGTAACTTTAACAACACCGTCAGCAGCAACCTGGAATGTTTTATCATGAGATCCGTACTCTTCAGCTTTTTGAGCCATAAGACCTACGTTTGGTACGCTTCCCATTGTTGCAGGGTTAAATGCACCATGTTTTTTACAGTCTTCAATTGTTGCTACATATACACCTGCATAAGATCTGTCCGGTATAATTGCTTTAGTATCCTGACCTTTGCCTTCAGCATTCCACATTTGACCAGATGTACGAATCATTGCAGGCATAGAAGCATCAACGATTACGTCACTTGGTACGTGTAGGTTAGTAATTCCGTTATCAGAGTTTACCATTGCAATAGCAGGGCCTGAAGTATAAACAGCTTCAATAGCAGCTTTAACTTCAGCTTC